>Ga0065711_1004189_pt1 | contig 28696 bp, 17 predicted proteins | sample Hoacrofraction12_FD_59098 | JGI IMG/M metagenome (GOLD analysis project Ga0065711, IMG submission 59098) | Hoatzin crop microbial communities from Cojedes, Venezuela - Epithelial fraction 12 v2 (version 2) | ecosystem: Host-associated > Birds > Digestive system > Esophagus > Crop | place... | reverse complement strand
CTCGGCCTCCCGAGGCGTGGGGCTGGCGGCGCCGGCGGGGTCGCGAACGCTCTCTGCTCGGGAGCTTTGGCCCGGAGTGACAGCCTGACGCTTGCTATGTTGCCCCTCTTCGCTGTAGAAATATTGTAGCCGTGCAAACCGCTTCGTATATGTTTTTTCTGCCTTAGAAAGCTGCGATTTGAGGCTTGTTTTTTTTGTTTGTTAATCGTGGGAGTAGAAAACGGGTGAGGCAAAGCACTGGATGTACGTGTGGACCATGTAAAAACGTGAGCACGTGGAGAAGAGAGCTTAGTATTGTATAGAGAAACATAACTGAGACTAATAAGGCAAAAACTGATGATAGGAAGCCCGCATGTAGGGAAAGATGGGTGAAATCTTTTTGCAAATCTTCATGAATTTGCTATAGTTGTTCTTGAATTCAAAAGTAAGAAAAAGTGGGGCTGTAACACCATCATGTCACAATTCCTCTCTATTTAAATCCATTAGCACCTAAACATGTATATACCAATCTGCCTCATCACCACGTGAGATCTTAAAAGGTTTCTCATCCATGTCATTGTGTCTGTGAAGCATTTAAATGAAGTGAAAGTGTATCCACACTTTGATGGAATTACCCCAAATAAACAGATTCCTGTGCATGAAGAAACTCTGAAATGTCTAATGCATATGGATGAAGTTAATAGCAATTTTATAGTTGAGATACAAATGCAAAGAAAGCTGTCAGTCGTATTGGCAGTTGGTAGTGGCGTGAGATAGAATCATAGGATGGTTTGGGTTGGAACGGACCTTACAGATCGCGGAGTTCCAGTCCCCCTGCCATGGGATGCTGCTGTGGTGATGTAGCTCATCCAGCTTGCTTTTACAGAATGGTAAGGTGAGGTTTATTACATAACATTAAAATCAAAACGCTAACAAAATACCTTCCTCGTGCATTTCACTGTCACTTTCTGCCATTAAGAGAAGGAAGACTTATCTGGAACAGCTTGAATGGATGTGGGTTTTGTTGTTCTGTAATTTTTTTATAATGTATTGAAGTACTATTAATGCTTTAATCAGGGACTTATACAGCATCCTGTATCCGACTGGAAGAAATTTTGAAAGATGCAGAGTTCCCATAAATTCTCCTTGTGACATTTCTCTGCCCTTTAGCCAACTTATGTCACTGGCATTCTTGCTCTGGATTGCAAATCCACGTTGAAAAAGTTTTACATGTACACCTTCTCTTTCGTGTCTTTTGTGCCAAATGCAACATAGAGCAAACTAATTTCAAGGCAGTTTGTCCTCTTTCGTTCTGATGTTCTGTTGCCATAATGGTGTGGAGTGTCAGGAGAAAGCAATTAAGACAAACCCCGTTCTTTCTATATTCTCTGAGTAAGCAGTAACGGTAAAGATGTAAAAGAAAAAGCATACAGCTCTGACTTAAGTCTCTGAATATTGTGTATTGTTAACTCAAACAGTCTGTTCCCTTAGGAAGTTTTTCCTTTCAGAGCACTAAAGTCGCAATGGTTTTAGTAAATGATTTTAGTGTATGTATCTGCTAACAGATACTGTCAGTGTTGAACCTAAAAGCATAAGCATTGATTCACCCACACGTTTTGTTTTGTTAGTGCTTTTGCTGTATCTTCCTTCTGTAGGGTTTCTTTTTGCCGTCATAGCCGTCTGTTCATGAGGAAGTGTGTCTGCTGTTATAACTTAGTTACATTAGTCGTGCATTTTTAATTCTCCCAAAGGTAGGTAATTAAATGCTGGTTAGTTTCTTTCATAAAAAGGACTATCAACACAAGATTAAGGACTGCAGCAAGTTGATAATACTGATGTGTAGGGTTGTTTTTTTTTTTGCAGGGTTGAGGATGCGAATGCATCCGAGAAAAGTGTAAATGAAGAAAATGGGGAAGTATCAGAGGCAGACCAACCTCAGAACAAGCACAGCCGACACAAAAAAAAGAAACACAAACACCGAAGTAAACACAAGAAACATAAACATTCTTCAGAAGAAGATAAGGACAAAAAACATAAACACAGACACAAACATAAGAAACATAAACGGAAAGAGGTAGCTGATACCTCTGACAAGGAAGATGGACCAGCTAAAAGAACTAAAATTGATTTTTTAGCTCCTCTGGAAGACTTGGAGAAACAAAGGGCATTATTGAAAGCTGAACTTGAAAACGAATTAATGGAAGGAAAAGTCCAATCTGGGATGGGATTAATATTACAAGGTTATGAGTCAGGATCTGAAGAAGAGGGGGAGATCAATGAAAAAGCGCGAAATGGGACGAGACCTACAGCTAAGTCAAACACTAAGGGGAAATTAGAACCTGTGGACAATAAAACTAGTTCCAAGAAAGGAAGTAAGAGTGAATCAAAAGAAAGGACTAGGCACAGATCTGACAAAAAGAAAGGCAAGGCAGGAGTTGATGGAATCAAAGAGAAGACAACTAGAAGCAAGTCAAAAGAGAGGAGGAAATCCAAAAGCCCTTATAAAAGAAGTAAGTCTCAAGATCAGACAAGGAAATCTAGGTCTCCAGTGCTGAAAAGGCGATCTCAGGAGAAAAACAGAAAGTCTAAATCTCCCCCAGAGGATAGAAATAAGGCTGATGATAAAAGTAAATCAAGAGATCGCAGAAAGTCTCCAGTTGTTAATGAAAACAAAAGCAGAGATCGTGCTAGAAAATCTAAATCTCCAACAGAACTAAGAAGCAAATCCAAAGATAGAAGATCACGGTCCAAAGATAGAAAACCTAGGAGATCAGAGACTGACAAAGAAAAAAAGCCAATTAAATCTCCTTCTAAAGATGCTTCTTCAGGGAAAGAAAACAGGTCCCCTAGACGACCTGGCCGTAGCCCAAAAGGAAGAAGCTTATCTCCCAAACAACGGGAAAAATCAAGAAGAAGCAGATCCCCTCTCTTTAATGATCGTAGATCGAAACAGAGTAAATCCCCCTCTCGAACCCGCTCTCCGGTTAGAAGAGTGAGGAGTAGGTCTGCAGAAAGGAAAAGAAGAGAATCAGAAAGGAGGCGTCTTTCTTCTCCCAGGTAACTTAAAGATGTCATGAACCTTTGCAAAAACATGTTGCAGGATGAACTGTCTTCTAGTTTGATGTTTATCACTTGTTTTTTTCTGAAAATAGCTATTGAAAAAGGTAGTTGGATTGTGTGTTATATTATGACCTTACTTTGTATGCATTCAGTTTTTAAAAAATACTCCCACAGCTGCCAGACATGCAAATTCAGCTTTGCTGGTTGAAGCGTTATTTGCTGCTCACACCATTACTGGGAACAAGTTTTGTAGCTCCGGTTCTCCTTTTGTCACTTGTTTGGATTCAGAATTTGACTTCTATTTTATTTCTTGGTTAATAGTTCTGTTCCTTCCAGGAATTTCTGTGAAGTGAGAGTTCCCTCCACGCTTACATATCAGTGTTGGCTAAAAGTGGATAATTAACCCATTTTCCACCTCAAAAAAAACCCTAACGATAGAGTCAACATGTATGAATGTAAGCAAATCTTTTATATCAAGATGCCCTTCTCACAGTCATTTTTTTCTCACAAATATTTTGTATTTTTCTTCTGCTAGAAGTACGGTAGTGTTGCTTCATTGTTGGTCTGTGGTATGTCATTACCATATTTTGCGTACACTTAAAGGAGAAAGACTAAAATCTTTATAATGTATTTTTAGTCTTGGGCTTTTTTAGCCTATGAAAGCAGTTATCTTGAAATTTAATGTAAACTGTGAGACAATAATTACTAGCATCTCCTCTGAAGCTGATAAGGGCTGGATAGTAAGTTCCCAAGCAGAGAACAATAGGAGTGTATGCATTTTTGGAAGTTAATTCATTAAATGTGAGAAGTTCAACAGGCAGAATAGTTCAGCATTACTTTTGAATAATGAATAATTTAAACCATTTTACCCTGGGAGTTTAGCTTCCCCCAGTCCTAGAATTAAGAGCAAAGAAGTATGAATTTAAAACTGCATATTAGAACCACAAGGATCTGGCTCAGTAAATAAGCACCTAATAAACACGGAAGCCTTTCTGCCTGCATCACTGAAGGTTCCTCTGGTTTCCAGTACGGGGTATCTTCTGCAGGTGCGTTATCAGCTTATTTGTCTGTGCTGCTGCTTAGCAGTACTGCAGGTGCTTTGGAGGATGGCCCCAGTGGTGTTAACCAGATTAAGCAAGCATTGCAAACATTAGGAGTTTATCTGACTGCTTTCTGGTGAATCAGGAATGTATCGGCGCAACCACTAAGTTTCTTTCACATAGTATTTGACTTTTCTTCTGTGGCATTTTGCATTTTTCAGTTTTCCTTTCTCATGACAGCTTGCATTGCAGCCAGTTTGAATTAGTTATCTAGACACTGTTTCAAGTGATGCATGTGTCTAGAATTTTGCTGTCAAATTCATGCTTCTGTAACACCATGAGCAGCATGTGAGTGGGGGACTACTAAGAAATATTTTCTGCTAGAAGTATTTGCAAATCAGTGGGAATCTTTCTTTGTGGGACACCTTGAACTAACCCCTACTATGCTGGAGTTTTAACTACCTGTGATTACTGATGCTGCCAGAGAATTTCAGGAGCTTTAACGAACAGTTTTAACAAAAAAAAATTGTCAGCTTTTTTATTTTTCGTGTTTGTTTCCAGTGTTCTAATCATGTAAGACACTTCTCAGGCCTTTGACTGAAGTTACTCATTATATGACATTACTAACAATTTTTAATCAGCTTCTACTTTTATCTCATACCTGTGATCCCTGAACTGATTTAGTTTTTTTTACAGTTATTTTGATTTGGTTTTGGCAATACAACTGCTTTGTTAGCCAGGAAACCTGGAACTGTCAGTTCATCCTGTGACTTTTTTTTTTTGTAATATTGTTCACAAGAACATTACATAAATTACATGCATTAAAGGGATCAGCCTTCTTCAGCATTTGAGTCTGCAGTAATTTTTTGTAGAAACTGCCAGTACTTCTGCATGGGCGTAAATTTTCCTTCTGTCCCGCTGTTTATTATTTTGCATCACTTCTGTGTGCCTGGTCATTATACGTAGCTAAGGTAACTGAAGCTGATACAACAGTCTCAAAACAAAAAGCCATTACAGAGTGGGTGGAATTAATCTTTGAGACCCAAGAGATTTTGTTCATTGATGAGAGATAACACCTGAAATAGCTTGTCCCAATTTGATTTAAAAAAAAGAAAAAAAGGGGAGGGGAACTGAAATAGAGTAGCAACGTTTTCTTTCGACAATGATGTGGAAATACTGTCCAGAAATTTCTGTTGCAGCCTCATTAGAACAGTTGTTAAATATTTTAAACTTCTATCCTTTGCAATTTTTGATAGAACTCTTGCTGTCATGGAATACAATTGAGCTTTTTAATGTAGTTGTCCATCATTTTTTTCTTGAATAATTGTGAATCTGTATAGACAGGAATGAACAAATTTGAATAGTATATAGAGTCAAACTTGAATTATTTTTTGACAAGGCTTAGTTATACATGTTAGTTAAGAATTTGAGTTTTCACCTGCTGTATTAAAATGTGTGAAATGTTGAAGCCTTCCAGTTCTAGTCCCCAAATTAAAATAGACATTAAAGTAATTGCTGTGGAATAGCATGGTCCTAAATTTCAATACTGTGTTGTAAAGCTGCTGAGAAAATTCTAAAGAATTAGTTTTTGGATTTTATTTATTGTTTAAATACTGTTTCTGATAAACATGAAATCATGCCACTATTTAGGTAAGACTTAAGCACAAGCTTTGTTTTAAAACCTCTCTTAGCTTTGTGGTAGTAATTAACAAGCTCTATTTCCAGAGTTGTCCTGAACTAGACCCGTGTATGGGCACGTATTTCCCAGGGTGGGCAGACACACGGAAGAAGGGCAGCCAGCTCTGCAGCATACTTATCCATTGCTCCCTCCCTCAGAAGCCCATCTGGTGGCACCTCACCTGCAGTAGGATTTTAAAGTGAGCTTTTAGAGGGAATTGTGTGTTTTGTTTTCAGCTTGCTCCTGATTTTACTACCATTCTCTTCCTATAGAACGCGGACCAGAGACGATATTTTGTCTAGACGTGAAAGATCAAAAGATATTAGCCCACCCAGTAGATGGTCCCCATCCAGAAGAAGGTCTCGGTCCCCCATTAGAAGGAGGTCTCGTTCACCCCTTCGACGTAGCCGATCTCCAAGAAGGCGGAGTAGGTCTCCACGGAGGAGGTAAAGACACACTGCATTTCTTAATATATTGTGTAAAACTTTGCTAAAAGAATAAAGATTGCTATCTTATGTGTAAAAAGCTGATGCATTTTTTTGACCGTATTTATGTATGCTAGCATAATTGGATTCATTTTGTCCTTTATGAATTAATTTGTTCTATTACTTGGAGTCATTATGTACCTTTGTGTTTTATGGATAGGTTTTCCTCCTGATCTTCAGAAAACCAAACTAACCCAAAAACCCAAACACCTCTTATTGTTACCAGGGATAGAGGCCGAAGAAGTAGATCTCGCCTGCGAAGGAGGTCCAGGTCACGTGGTGGCCATAGACGTAGGAGCAGAAGTAAGGTTAAAGAAGACAAATTTAAAGGTAGTCTGTCTGAGGGTATGAAAGCTGAGCAGGAGTCTTCATCAGATGAAAAGTAAGAATTAATTTCTAACTTGCGCTGGTTATCTAAAAATACAGATCCACTGATGTGGAGAATGAACTGACATTTATCTTCATGGTGTAGTTTTTGGGTTGTCACCTAAAACCTTTATCATATTTCAGTACTTGTGATCTTGTCAAATTACTGTTGGAATGATCTGGAAAACTTCGGAGTATGCAAGAAATATCAAGACCTGTTGGCTAGTGGGCAGACCTGGGGGGATATGTTGTTCAGTTTCTAAATTCAGCTTGATCAGTATCTTTTGAAAATACTTGGTCTGTTTCCGCAAGCGTATTGCTGGAGAAATAACTGTAACAGCTGAAAGGATTAATTGCTATCTGCAAATTTTTTTTGTATTTGCTAAATACCTGCTTAATCCAATTGCATGAAAGTATGCATTCTTAATCAAATTACCAAGGAAGAATGATACCGGAATGAAATTGAACAAGGTCTTTTTTAGTTGTTGTTTTTCTCTTTAAAAGCAGTTACTGTTAGGTGTTTGCAGTTAAAAATGAAATACTCAAAGTCCCAGTGAAATAACAAAAGATAAATTTTATCTGTAAGGAGATGTAAATATACACATTGGGATTTAATACACTTTTGGTTTGTGAGTTACTTGAACAGCTACTGTTTAATATATTTTGTGCTTTCTACACCAAAGATTTGCATTTGGTAAAATTCAGTAGCTAATCTTATGTTTGTGATGTTACATAAAAAGTAATTACATTTTTATAGTCTTGAAGACTTTGATTTGGAAGAAGAGGATGAAGAAGCAGAGATAAGACAAAGAAGATTGCAGCGGCAAGCAATTGTTCAGGTACATGGTTATATTATCATGTGGGCTACAGAAACTAGTTTTATTCTTTTAGTGTAAAATGTGATAAAGGAAGACTCTTAGCCTAATACACCTTATGATAGTAATTACTATTACTACATTTTTTCCAATTAATTTATTGTAAATGTTAGTCACAAGTAAACTTTACACTTCTATTGCAACAGCATTGCTTTTAAGACTGAAGCAACTCTTCTCTGAGTCGTTTTTGTGCTACGGTTGAGCGTTCTCTGGCAGTCCTATGACATGTTAAAAATGATCTGCAGTTAACCTAGTCTGTAGGTTTTCTTTATAGCTGTATCACTGGTATCGTAATGTCAGTGTTGCGTTAAGTTATGTATCAGTTAACCTAGGTGGTCAGATTGTTTCAAGCAGAACTTGTCTGTCTCCAGAACTTCGTAAAGCCACTGACATGGGTTCCTTCTTCATGAAAGTAGATAATGTGTGCAGTTACACATGTGACCTTCTTACTCCTGGTAAGAAGGTAACAGTAGCGACAGTAATATGCGATTGAGAGCCCTGAAAGGGACCGGTGGCCAAAGGGGATGTATTTGTACAGCACAAGTTGGGTATCTTGTTTTAAAGTTGGGATTTGGCACAGTTAGAACATAGTAAGCTCAGTGCTCTAGCATATTTACTTCATGTTTAGTTATAAAAACTCCAGTTATAATGTGCTGCTTATTTTAAGCAGCATTAAAAATACTGTTAGTCATTTGACTTTTGTGCAAAGCCCATTATAAAATCCTTCAGAACTATGAGTGAGCAAAACCATATAAAATAAATTATTTTTAAAGGCTGGTTACACCTGCTATTGGTCCATGCAGGAAGTAAATTCCAGAGCTTCGTTCCCTAAATGGGAAACATCTGCTTGTATTATTGAATAGTTTGACCTTGATAACTGAGTGGTATCAGCGTTTATTCAGTTTGATTTTTAACTTTTGGGAGAGGAAGTGACATTTGTAGAATTTCATACTGCTTGAGTTAAAATAATTTGTAAAGGTGCTGTCTTGAACTTTTTAAATGCATCTGAAATTTTGCAACAATAATGAATGAATAAACAGGATTTCCAATTAAAATAAAAAAACTGAACTAAAAACTACTTTTCTGTTCCATAACACTAATAAAAAAGGAAAAGATTCTAGGATGTAAGATCATTAATTTTTCATTAAAGACTTTATTTCACTACTTGTGTGCCAGAATGGTTTAGTAATAAATCTGTTGGTACTGACATTTTGTGACACACAGCAACATACTTAATCTTCAATAAAAGTCGCTTTTTACAGAAATCTGAAAGTCTGCAGGACATGCATGAATTTTTCAGTCTTATTTTATGGTCTGGGCTGTGGTGCATTGTCGCAAAAGGAGTTTTAGAAAGCTGTATCCCATTCTGCAAATAACCTGTTGCCATTAGAGATGTAGGTGATTGTGAAAGCGAAGATTAAGGTTTAGCAAAAAATGTTAGAAGAGCGAGTATAAAAATGTTTAAATTGTGATAAGCTGTGATGGTGAGATTAACAGTTAGGTTTCTTTTTAGAAATACAAAGGCCAGACAGAAGACAGTAATATATCTGTACCATCTGAACCAAGCAGCCCTCAAAGTAGTACACGTAGTCGCTCAAATTCGCCAGATGACATCCTAGAAAGAGTGGCTGCTGATGTTAAGGAGTACGAACGGGAAAATGTGGACACATTTGAGGCATCAGTAAAAGCCAAGCACAACCTCATGACAGTTGAACAGAACAACGGTAAGAATCTGATATCTCACTGTATAGTGCAATTTATGAAAGCTCAACTCTTAAGCAGGGCACTTCAGAAGAGACATTTTGCTTACTTTCCTTATATACTTCCAGACCTGGAAGTAGATTGACTTTTTGGACAGCATTTGAGAATGTTTCTGCGGATGTTATGGTACTTACAACATCAAAATAAAGCTTGCTCGAACTAAGAAGGATCGTATGAATGGAACATGCTCTCTATATTTCTAATAACTCTTAACACAATTCATGCTATCCCCTTGGAAGAGCAAATAACAATGTCTGTCTTTATAGTTAAGAATCACCCTTTGTAACTTCTGTTTTGTTTTGGTTTGTTTTTTACTTATGCATGTTGTTTTCGTAGAAGCTTAATATAGTCCTAGTCTTTATTTTGGGGTGGGTTGGAAACCGTGCCCCTTTTGTCCCTTTTTTTGGTCAGAGCTACTGTGTTAGAAGAACATAGGTGGATCTGTGTCTGCAGTAATTTGAACGATTAAGCCTTTGAGAGTCATTGCTAGTAAGTCCATTTTGGTGGCATAACTTCTTGCAGTGCACCCTCTAGTACTGAAAATCTGCTCTTTTTTCTTTTTGTCTTTTGAAGGTGGATTACTGTGCGTCTTCCAGGTAGTCAAAAGGTGTGACTTAGTTGCTGTGTTGGCTTGAGCTAGTTTTAACCACTTCGGTTTCTCTTTAGAGTTTAATTGCAGCAGCAGGCTGTTTAACAAGGGCTGTGAAACCTGCCCAACCCCTCAGGAAATGGTTGGACAGTTAGCTTGTACTTCATGTCACGCGCTAGATGTATCCTTGGGGGCTAAATATGCTATCTTCTAGTGGATGCTTCTCTTTGAAGTAGTAAAGCTGCATCTCTTTGGGACTGGTGTACTGCTCTGTAGTTTGTCTGGGTGTTCCCTGGAGCAGTTCTTCTGCAATGTAGGTGGAAAGAACTATCTTAGGCGCTCTTCCTTTATCTGCATACCACAAGTTCAGACTTAGTCTTCTTGTATGTAACCGACAATATCTTTCTCCTTTTTTTGTCAGAGGCATATACTGCCTTCTAACTTTGTCCCCTAAAGTATATGAAAATACAACTGTCAACTACATAGACTTTTTTTAAGATATGAAAAAGATCTGTTACACTCAAATCTGGGAATTTTCATATATTGGTGGGATTCTGAGTTGGAAGTGGCTGTGTAACAACAGGTGGAAGCAGTGGATCATCTTTTCTTTGTAAGACCCATTTTTTATTTATATCCTGACCTCATACAGAGGCAGGATAGTAAGTTGCGAAGGAACTGGTTAATAACTCATTGTAGCCCAGTGCAAGTGTGAGTAACTGGAACCAAAGAGAAAGACTGAGGAAGTTGCTGGAAGGGTCTGTGTCTTGAAAAAACAGTATAACCTGTCTAGTGTCAGGTGACAGGTCTGTACATTGAAACAGTGGCGTCAGCACGATGGATGAGAGTTTTTGATGCTGTCAGGAGATTGCAGTCTAGTTATTTTGTGTGAAAGTGGTTGGCTATATGTATCGTGAAACCTGAAGAATCTAAGGTGAACTGTTTATTTTTCTCTATCCCTTAATACCCTGAAGGGAGTGTCTGTGATTTACCGTGGTCATGAAGGGATGCTATGAGAATGTGTTATGAAATAGTTTGAAGTCTACTTGCTCTTACTAATGTGTACTTCATTTATGTTTCTTTGCTTTTATCTTACCAACCAAGTAAAATGTCTTTGGGACTTTAAAGATGATTGAAAGGTGAGAAAGGGATAATCTTGCTCACATTAAAAATGTTTCTCTTAAGCATGATAGTTAACATTGACTGAAAGCTACACACGAGGTCCTTTTTGACAGGGTTGAAGAAAATACTTTCCAAAGAAAGAACTTGTGCGCTTTACAGCTTTGTTTTTTAGCAAAACACCTTGTGATTACCAGAAAAGCCTGAACTTGCATACTGAAAATGCGTCTGTATTTCTTTATGTATACACACAGTCATTTTGTATTTCTTTTTATAAATATATAGTCATTATCTGTAGGGATCATGTAAGTATGAACTTCTTTCTTTCTGCTGTGTGAAAGATTTGAAAGATATTGTACTTAATTTTTCACGGAGGTGTAAGTTTTTGAGTGATCTGAAGAACTTCTCCAATCTGAGTTTTGTATTTCTAGAATGGAAAATGGTATTTTCTAGAAACATTAGCAGAGCTGCCCGTTTCAAACATACTGATCTTAGATTATACTGTAAAGATACCAAGTCATGAATTATACTGGTAACAGACTTAATAGTTTGTCGTCTTTTTCTTGTTGAGTAATCTAAATTTTATTTTAAGGTTCAGCTCAGAAGAAACTGCTAGCTCCTGATATGTTCACGGAATCAGATGACATGTTCGCTGCATACTTTGATGTAGGTAATTCTTGGAGACTAAATGTATGATTCTTTTTTCTTCGTTTTTGTTAGTTACTGTAGTTTGAGGTTTGTGGGAACTTTGCTTTGTAAAAGCATGTGTAACAGTGGATGGTATGTTCTGAATCTTTGATCAGCCAAAGCACAGTAATTCTTAATTAATGTTTCAGTTAAAAAAAACATGCTGAAATTAGTGGGAGTATTATCAGAGTAAGCAATCGGGGAATTCACCTGCTGTTTGAGTAGGACCTATAATGGCACACAGTAACAAACCTATTTATAAGTTAAGCTTTATGGTAATGTTGCCATGCTGCACTGTGCTAATACGTGCTTTTTTCAGAGGTTCATGTATGGTTAATTAAAAACTGTCTCTGTAAGACAGGTTACTTTGCTGATGATGCTGTGTTGGAGTAGTGTGGTTTGTTTGGTGGTTGGGTTTTTTTTTTTTTTCTTCTGAGTGAAGAGATACATTTCCTGATTCTACTTTTGCACTGTTCCAGCAGCCTTTCTCTAAATGTTCTGAAGTGGCCTGCATATGTTGGCAGTCCAGTGACCAGTTGTGAGACTTTACTTGCCATTCTTTGTAAATCTGCCTCACTGTTGCTGATGCGCAACACTGAGAGAATAAGACAACAACTTTCTTTTTAACTTAGAAATTCTCCAGTTAATACGCGTTCATGGCAGACGTGATCTATTAGTTATGGCAGAAGCATTGGTGACAAAAGGCTGCATGGTGTCACTCTAGTGACACTGTTAATTATAATAGTAATGAAAAAATCAAACACCCTTGGACCTGGCATAAGATAAATACTTGAAGGATCGTGTAGGGTGGGGGATGTCAACTGTGAAGTGTAGTAATTTTATGATTGTAAGTATATTAGTATGAAATCTGTGAGGTGACACTGAGCAGAAATTCAAGGCTTAAACAGTTACATTTTCTCCACTAAACTTTTTTACTACAAACATACTGTAAGTGAAAAGTCTTATTCATATGGTCCAAAGCGTGCATTCTTACATGACTTGTGTAAATTTCTTGTGGGTATTAAATGAAACTTAGCCCATTTGAGTTCAATAATGGTTCTGTTGGTTGTTCCGATCCTCTTTGCTTGGATTGGTCTTTAGATACTGGTAAGTAAACAGCATTTTGTGTTCAGTAGTTTCTCTCCTACAAGATAAGTGTGTTTGTACTGTGGAAAGGAGCAATGTTTCAAAAGGAAAAAAGGGTTTTTGGTGAGTAAAGGTCAACGAAAAACATAGAGCACACAAGCAAAGCTGTTACTTTTCTTTTTATTTCAGAGTGCTCGTCTAAGGGCTGCTGGGTTTGGAAAAGACTTCAAAGAAAACCCCAATCTCAGGGATAACTGGACTGATGCAGAAGGCTATTACCGTAAGTTGTATTTGTTGGTTTGCAAGGACAGCTATAACAAGGGTGCTGAACAGAAAAGATCCTCATGTAAAAGTACTGAAACATGATTCTAATGTAAATGTACCGCAGTGCCCTCACTGAGCATGTAATGCAATGGTTAAAATGACCATGCAGGTTTTAACCTCAGTTATGAAAAGATACCAGACTTACAGAATCACAGTTCGTTCTCCAGAATTTCCACAGAGCTAAGCGATACAAAACATTGTACACTATGAAATTAAGTCATTATAGAGTTTATCCTGTTTTTCTGAATTATACAGATGGTTTATTTGTAATAAAAAGTTTCATTGTGTATGTCACTCATAACTCTTTGAATTACTTGATTTTATCCTTCAGGTGTTAATATAGGTGAAGTTCTAGATAAACGTTACAATGTCTATGGTTACACTGGTCAGGGAGTCTTCAGTAACGTAGTGCGAGCCAGGGACATGGCGAGAGCAAACCAAGAAGTAGCGGTTAAAATCATCAGGAACAATGAACTTATGTAAGTAATGGTTTTGTTTAATAACAATAAAACATATGTGACAGTTGGAAGTTTTTCCTGATGTGATTTAAATCTCCCTTTGTTTCAAGTGAAGTGACAGATTACAGCTGTGGTTCCTGCCTTTTCTGCTAATATGAGCCAGATAATGGGAAGCGCTTGAGGACTATGTATCCACACTTCTTTACAGCTATCACAGGAGAAGGGTACTTGCATTTTCATCAGGCACTTTCTCATTTGCAAAACTGCAGGGAACAGTGGTAGCAAGAAACAAGGGTACAGTTAATTATGAGGCCTGTCGAGCACTAAAAATTTTGGAGATGGGAGTTGTGGACTATAAATAATTTTGTTCTGATGGACCAAATCGATTTGGCAGGCTATGGGTTGGAACCTAACCAGTCATCTGCAACTTAGAAAAAGACGTTTGTACATTAATTGTTTTTGTGTGTTCTCTGTGTGTTTGCAAGATCTATAAAAACAGTTGGGACTCTCCCTGTTGAAATAAAAAATAACTGAGGTCATTCAGAATGAGTGAACATTAACAAGTATGATCTATTTAACTGCAATATGTGAGGACATGTCTATAACACTCACTTTCAGTATCTGCTGCGGTATTTCTACAGTCACATATTATGTCCTCGTCCATTAAAGAAAACTTAACATCTTTCCCATGCATTTTACCTTGGAAGTTTTAAAAGTTGTCTTGCTGTGTGTATAACTGGGTTATTTTGAGTCGTATGAGTAGGTAGCTAGAAAAGTTGAAGGGAAAAAAAAAAAAGAGAGGGGTGAGAAGCTATTTGGTATGTCATACAGATAATCATTTTGGGTGTGTACTTGACTATAGTCAGTTTAGCTGAAAAACTTTCTTAATAATGTGCATGATTAAGTAGTTTTGTAAAAAAAGCTTCTCATATGAGTGTTGTCTGAAACTAAAGTGTCTTATTACAGGAAGAAATCTAATTTTAGCTTTACATGCAATTGGGAGGGAGGAGGAAAAGATAAGTAGGTTACAAAGGCACAGTGAAGATCAAAGAATGAAATAAACTTAGCCAATGTGTAGACACTGACAGCAAACTGCTGATGTGATTTTTTTTTTTGTTTTTTTGAGCCGTGGTACATTAAGTAATGACAAGACACTTTTCATTTTCTGATAATTATAACTGTGCAAGTGAATGTCTAGATTTTAAAAAAGTATTAAAATTTCACTGATTTTGTTTTCTAATCATATTTCTTTGTTTTCAGGCAAAAAACTGGCCTAAAAGAACTGGAATTTTTGAAGAAACTCAATGATGCAGATCCTGATGACAAGTTTCATTGTCTACGGTTGTTCAGGCATTTCTACCACAAACAACATCTCTGTCTGGTATTTGAGCCGCTCAGGTAAGGTGGCAAATATTAGGGTTTCTCTGTAAAAAGTAAAGTACTATTGAGTAATCTTCACCTTTCTGATTTTGGCTGTTGTTTTGATACCTTGTTCTATAGCCAAGATTCAAGAATGCAAGGAACTTTAAAAAAAAAAAAAATTGTCTGGAGGCACAAATCCCTAGACTACTGAACTGTTTCTCATTTACTTAAAGCTTCATTGTGAACTTTCTGCCTGGACAATACTTGAAACAAAATAATGTATTAAGGATGGTTCATCTCACCAGTGCTGCTCTTACTGGTTTATTTTGTGTGCGTGTAACAATATTTTTATTAGTTTTCACAATTCTTTATTTTAAGAGTTTGGATTAAGAGTGCATTCCCAGAGAAGTTCAGCAAATGCTGTATGTTCTGTGAAGAGTACATATATAACAATAGTCTAAGGAAGAATATTGTTAGAGGACTTTCTTTGCATGCTCACTTTTTCTTTAAATAATTAGGCTTTTTTACAGGTTATTTGTAGACACTGTTTTGTGGTAGATGTGGATATATTCATTGCGTTAGTTCCCATTTCTGCTTAGAGACATCAGTTGTTCATATCCTAAGTTTTCTGTGTATGCCATACTTTAGTTTTGGCCATATTTGAGGTGAAGGTAGGTTACATGCTGAAGCAATGCAAATTTTACTAAATTACTGTTATATTTTCATTAGTGAGCCATACAACAAGCCATACATTTGTACATTATTTATATGCAATGATGTTTTTGTCCTGGAATTGTGGTGGTTTTATCTGGTGCTGAAGTCATCACAAAATTGCCTCCTCAACTTGTTTTGTTTGTGTACTTCCTTTTTTATTTATTTCTTCAGCAAACGAGTCCAAAGGCAGTACAGTTCTTAAGAAAATGCTGTTTATGTGGAAATAAGTCCTCTCAACTTAATCTTGATTTAAAAATATGTTCTGAATTAAGTAAGTCCAGTCTAATAAGTAATTATACAGTGTAGGATAGATCTGGTCGACCGGCATTTTTGTTTCATTGCTGTAGCTAACAGAGCGGTATGTATGTTAAGTTGAATGCTGCTTTTCTCCAAAAATGCCTAAAGCTAGCTGGTTTCTTCAAGTTTGTCTTACAGCTTAGGAGGCCACTGTGTTTTTCTTTGTTAAGCTTTTTTCTGTTCTTTCTCTCTTCCTTTCTTTCTTTCAATAGTATGAATTTACGAGAGGTGTTGAAAAAGTATGGGAAGGATGTTGGACTCCACATTAAAGCTGTGCGTTCCTACAGCCAGCAGTTGTTCCTGGCTTTAAAACTTCTTAAAAGATGCAATATCCTACATGCAGATATTAAACCAGATAATATTTTGGTAAGTGATAAATAATTGAAACTTATTTTGCACAGTCTATAGTGTAAAATTAAGCATTTGAAATTAATAGTCTGTTAATTTAGGTGAAGTCAAAGTTTACTTTTAACTGAAAATGTCAAGGGTTCATGTTTTGATATAAAATGCTATTGTTGTATAAATTGTAATTAACAAACATAATACAGCATAGAAATAAAATCTTTTATTTAGTACAATCTTTCTCAGACAAACCTGCATCCACTTGTATCTTTTTAGAAAGGAGAGATCTTCCGAAGTAAGACGGTATCCTTTCTTTAGGAGAAATCTTGGGACTTTTTCCATCAGTAACTGAAAAGTGTTATTGCTTTTTGCAGGATGGAAGTAGGTTGTTTGAGTCTGGATGGAGATTTTGTTTATGTAAATGAGATAATGGGGAAATGTCATTAATACCTTTTTTTGTTTGTTTGTTTCTGTTTTGATTAAACTTTCTGGTTAGCAGGGAGTGAGAGCTACATCAGATGAATCAAGCATGTTTCCTTTGGTTTTGCTGGTGGTCATCCCTGTGACAAACTCAAATTTTTATTTTATTTAAAATGTCCTCTTCTTGCCATCACAGCCGTAAAATTTACTATGTAAGCATGAGATATGTGAATAATATGCTGGTTTATGAGTGATACTCTGGATGTTAAAGTGGGAAGTCTAAACTGATACATTTTCAGTATCTGGAATGAAATCCAGGTCCACCAAGGTGATGTTGGTAAGGGAAGAGGACATGAAACTGACCTACTTTGTATTTTGTAGGATCTGATGACATTAACTTTCACTTTCAATTTAAGAAGGTTTTACAGTTTCCTTAGAATGCAGAGAGGAGTGACTGAAGTATGGGAAGAACTTCTAATTTAAAGGCTGAATGTTGTTCTTATCTCTGACTTAAATGTATTGTTACTTCCACAGTACTATTGGTAATTCTGTCTACAAACAGTGTTAATTGATATTTATGTTTAACTTTCAGGTGAATGAGTCTAAAACAATATTAAAGCTTTGCGATTTTGGATCAGCTTCGCATGTTGCAGATAATGACATCACACCGTATCTAGTTAGTAGATTTTATCGAGCTCCAGAAATCAGTAAGTACATTTGGACTGGCTACATGTATCTTAAGCAGTAACAGGATATACGAGTACTAGCAAATGAGAATTTGACTTGAATTTACTCTCTGTTTGGTCTTAGCAAATTACCACTCTGGAAATAAGATGGCAGTCAAAAATTCAGACTTTGAAAGCATGCCTGTGTGACTCTTCATGTGTGTTGGTGGTCAGCTCAGTGAGGACAGGGAGAAGTCATTCTAATTGGTTATAATTATGTTTTAATTTAGAGGTATTGTTCTGACTTCTTGTTTTTTACTAACTTAATTCATGCTGATTAGTGTGGATGTAGGTGAAAACCCCCCTTTCTATAATAGGGATACTGTAAAAGTTAAAAGGCTTGCATCCTGCTTTTACGGTGACTTCTTATTCCTAAGAGGAGGAGCACCAATATAGTTTACACATCAGAATTTTTGTTTTGTGATACTATATTGTTTAACTAGAATTAACTGGAATAACTCTGTTTCAGTTATAGGAAAAATCTATGACTATGGTATAGATATGTGGTCTGTAGGCTGCACATTATATGAGCTTTATACAGGAAAAATACTCTTTCCTGGCAAAACCAATAACCATATGTTGAAACTAGCCATGGATCTCAAAGGAAAGATGCCAAACAAGGTAAGAAAAATAAGTATACGATTTTTAATTAATATCTGAAACTGTTGTAATGAACGGTGGAACATACTTTCTTTTTTCTCTCTGAATTCTGTTTCTTACCATATACATCTTCTCTTAACAGCAAGTAAATATCAGACACCGCTCTGACTGTATAATTTGTATTGATTTAAAATCTTATGAAGTGAAAGCATACAGCTTCTTTTTCATAGACTAAGTATAAAGCGAAAGCAGAAACCTTCTAAGCACTGACCTGAAAAAAAATACGTAAGTCAATGGAAGATACTGTATCATTTTTCAACTGGTTTGAACTGTACTTTTTTATTCAATCTAGACATTTCTTACTGTCCTTTTGATACATTTTTCATTAATATTGAATTATTCGTGTTGTAAGAAGTTAGTAGACATTGATGCTAATTGTGGAATTTGTAAGACACGGAGAACTTGCCTGAAACTCTTGCCTTTTCCTCATTTTCCAGATGATTCGAAAAGGTGTGTTCAAAGATCAGCACTTTGATCAAAATCTCAACTTTATGTATATAGAAGTAGATAAAGTGACAGAAAGGGTAAGTCCTTAATGTATCGACTCACCTATTACTTTTTTCCAGGCTTTCCTACTACTACGGTCTTTCAAATGTATCTTGACATCTTAATTACAAATAAGATTTTATAAACGATTAGAATGCCTTTTTGCAGCAGTATGGACAGGATCCGTAGTTATAACCTGGCAACAGAGATTTTTTTCCTATGATTTAGGAACGTGTTGACGACAAATTTAATCTTGGTAGGTATACAGGGTATCTCCACATAGTCTATCCTTAAATTACTAATAGAAGAAACTCTGCCTACATTTTAGAGAAGGTTGTCCAACTTCAGTAAGATGTGCTTATGTTGTAGGAGGTCACTATTCCTTCTGGTACCGTTTTAGCGTAGTATATTTGTCAATAATCACAGAATTAGTGATCAGATGTGGGAACTTTCCATGTGGAATTTTGATGTTCTCCGTCAACTGGGATGTTAGGTTCCTTCGTGCACCCACTGTTGGCGAAAGATGCAGCCTGGCCCAGGCCTGACAGTGTTATTTCCACTCTTCCCTTGCCCACGTGGGGATTTATGAGGCCGCGTGATGATGAGGGGCATTCCTGACCAGAGACAAGAGAACCCTGCAGAAAAGCTGCTGCTGGCGCTCTGTGAAAGGGATAGGGGTTTTGTGCGTTGCTTCTGTTCTACAAGGTTGCCATTTTTGTATTTGTAGGAGAAAGTTACTGTCATGAGCACCATTAATCCAACCAAGGACCTGTTAGCAGACTTGATTGGGTGCCAACGACTCCCCGAAGACCAGCGTAAAAAAGTACACCAGCTAAAGGACTTGTTGGACCAGATTCTAATGTTAGACCCAGCTAAACGGATTAGCATCAACCAGGCTCTGCAGCACGCCTTCATCCAGGAAAAAATCTAAACCAGATGAAGAAGTTCAAAGGGTTTGAGTAATTAAGATACAAAGACTGAAGAAATTTCACAGCAGTTATTAATGTATATAAACATAAATATTTCCCCTGCAAAGTTGAGGAAGAAATGATACATTTGAGCTAACGTCAAGGCTGATATTTCTTTTAGAAATGTTAGAGTAATTCTGTTTTGTGTCTTATGTGAAAATTTTCACTGTAGAACTGTTTTAATTGCCAAGACTGCACAGAAGTACAATGCTAATGTATATGGTTGCAGTTCGTATATATTATAAAAAGAAAAAAGCATCTGTTATAAAAAAGAAAGAAAAAGAGCAGTAATACTGGGTGGTTGATTTGTTTTTAGCAGACTTGGCTTCATTTTTGTCTTTAAAAAATGGCCAGCATAAATGCTGTTTATATTCACATTTTCCTAGGTGTGTGTGTGCAGGCCACAGCAGCATGCCCTTGGTGTAGTCAGTGCCGAAGGGGGTCTGTTCCTTCTTGAGCCTGCCCGCAGGGATGGTCTCCTCTTTTAAAGCAGGTTGTGTACAACTTTCAGTACACTGAAGGTAAGCTAACCCATCAACATCACCGGTGTTTAAGCTGTTATTTTACTGGAACAACTGACAAATGAGAGACAATAGCATTGTGGCAGAATTCCCTGCATGTTTGATAAATGATCTTGTTTTATTTTCTGGCATTGCAACCGTGGCATAGTTACAACTTCTGTTCTGTTCATCACATTTAAAATTTTGAGAGTGCGCACTTGATGGATAGAGCGCCTTCAGTGTACTGTTTCTTATTACTTTAATTTTTTTAATCAACTTGCTATAGACTTTGTATACGTTTTGTTAAATACAATTCACTATGACATAGAACCAATACTTAAGGAAGAGTTTTCATTTAGTAATTACATATGTTGGGATCTCGTTCGAAAGACCTTATATCTAAAGGATAGATAGACAACATAATGAAATTTTTAACTATTTGTATGTCATTTTGAAAGTGTACTGCTTTATGCTGACAGTGTTTCATTTGTTCATTGTTTTCATTATTTGTGATCATGTTGTCTTTCAATACAGGCATAAACCTTCCACTCTTGAACAAAGCAGCTGCTTTTTAAAAGCGGTAATTGCTTCTTTACCTTTTATTTCTTTTGTAAATGAAGCTTTTCTTTAAGAAATGTGACTTTAAAGTGTTGTCTCTTGCATAAAACAGTTGACACTTACTTACTGTAAAGTGAAGATTGTTCTGCTGCATGTAAAGTGGACCATGCAGACTTCTGTATGTTTTCAGTATGCATCATTAGATAATAAAGTCTTTTGTGAACAAGGCATTTGTAGCCATTTTTAAAAGAATCTGTCTTCAGTGATGGTAAATCAGGTAATTCTTAAGGACCACCCCTGCATTTCCTATTAATCATTTAATTAAAGGGATTACTAAATATTATGATCTTTGGGAGAGCCATAGGCTATGCTATTTAGATATGTAATTATCAGTGCTTAAACAAAAACAAAGCAGAAAGCCCTACAGATAATGTCTGTCTGCTTTCATTGTAATGAAATTATTCCTGTAGGACATGGGATTAAATTCAGGCTTTAACTAATGTTTGTGCTGTTTTTCTCACTTTTCCTTTTGATGGTGCTGAAAGAGAAAAGGAAAGCGAGTCACAGGCCACTCAACGCCTACTCCATGGGTCTGATTTGCTGAGACACCAACTTCACCTTCCTAACAAGGTTATTTCTGACAGCATGTGTAGATAAACATTTAGCAACCAGTTAAGACAGCTTGAAACATTTGAGTTGGTTATACAGCGTGAGGAAACGAGAATCGAGCTTTTCAGGTCCACAGTGCTGTTTTAATGTTCTCTCTGACAATATTAAGAAGTTCGTCTTCTCAATTTTACTAATATATTCTGAAAAGCTGTGAAAACCCCACTGGTTTCACGTACTTTATGATACTTCTTTGAACTAAGAAGGGTTTTTGTATCCATCTAGGTACATAATGGCAACAATCATGCACTCTTAGTGCACTGAAGAATGGAAAAATGACACAAAGCAGTCATTCTGCTGGTGGGGAGTACCCCACCGAGGAGATGTAATGAACTAACTACGAAAACAAGCAGGAGATGGGTGGTTTTATTTGCCTATTTGGAACCTTCAACCTGTCTCTTCTCAATTTATATTGTAAAATTCTTAATAAAAAATAATCTCTCCTTATTTCCACATATTAAGGGATCTTGGTCATACAGGAAATAAAAAAGTTAGTTTTCATGTTTAGTGAAGTTCTAGTTGCTTGCTGGCTAAATGCAGAAATTTACAATAGAGGCAGCACTTCTGAGGGCAGTTTTACACAGATGTAGTAATAGCTTATTCTTTCTGTTGCTTTGTACTTTATTCTTAAAATAGGGATCTAAAACAATGAAATGAGTTGGTGATACAGAAACAAAGCAGTAGAAAAGATGCCCCTTAATGCCTACAGAACTATTTTAAGCTATTCTGGAGAAGCATAAAGTTGCTCGTTTACTTGTTCTTTGTGTTGTAGGTGCAGCTCAAAAGAAGATGATGACTACCAGAAGACATGAACAAAGGTTTCTGTCCTATAAAAGATATGAAAAATACTCTTCATGTGGTTCTGTCTTAATCTTTTGGTTTCCAGCACTCCAATTTAGAATTGATTAACACTGCCGCAGTATTGATAATTCCTGAAACGTGCTGTATTAGAATTTGTTACATAGATGTTCTTGTTTCGTTTCTGGTTGAAGACCTTTTTTAACTATGATTAAATGCAGGTAAATAAGCATTACTGTTTAAATGCAGTTTTCTTAAAATTATAGAATGATCAGTACAAAACCTGTGAAATCTAGGAAGAAATCTGCCATTATATTTGGTTAAAATACATGTGTTTTAACTAGTAAATACTTAAGATGATGAACCTTTTTCTTTGTTTTCAGCAGGTTCATTATGTATTTTAATTCTGTCAGACTGTATTGTTGATGTAAAGACTAGCTGCCAGGGGTTACTCAAACAAGTGGGTTTCAGCCCTCCATCCAGTATCAGCTTCAGCTGACAGTTGGTGTTAGCAGTAACAGAAAATGTTTCGTTCTGGCTTCAAAAGCCTCTGGAATGCAGGACTTTTTGACACTGTTAAGGAACCTCTCCAATTGCAGGCAACGCCTGTCCCGGTAGCTTGTGGTCTCTGAGGAGAGCAGAGTAGCTGCTAGGGCCACTGCAGTCAGCTGAATTCCAGTGGTTGCAGCTTGGGGCAAGCAGAACGGCTGTGCAGGAGAGTTTTCACGTTCAGCTATTTCTCACCTGATCTAAGAGGGAGGATAATTTATCTTTTCCTCCTGCACATGAAGATGTAATTTGTATCTTCACCTGAGTCCTGCACATAGAAAGTTTGGCTAGATCTACAGTGCTAAATTCTGTTTCCTTCTTCCTCATGGTGAGAAGGAGCTTCACTTCTAACACACTTAGTTTGCCAAGCAGTCAGAAAGAACAAGATACCAGCCCTGTGCAGTTAGAATGTGTTTTTATTACCTTGGTGTGTACTGCTATAATTTAAAAATTAAAAACTGTTTAAGAGTTTTTGATATAATGATTTCTTTAAAAGCTTTTTAATAATACTTTATCTCTATACATAGGGTAAGTGGCATTAAACCTGTGAAGAACCTGTATGTGTGTATTGACCTGTACACAGAAGGCAGACTGGTCTGTGATATCGCTGGAGACAGAGCCATCTTCCGCAGTATGTGTAAAATTGTGACTCGCATGGAGGCTGTTGGCAAGTGGCAGCTGCTTGACATTAATAAAGTATGCTTAAAACTTGCTTGCGTCCTGTCTTCTGTTGTGTGTACAAATGTCATACTGCAAAGCTGCTAAATGCATGATCAATTTTTAAATACACTACAAACAAAGTGTAGTTCTTTGAATGGGATTGTCTGCTGAGGTGTCAGAGCTGTTAAAGAATCTGTGAAAAAGTCTCCCTGAATATGTGTAAAATGGAGCTGTTGTCTTTTGTTAATTTGCCTCTCTCCTGGACTTGGAAGCCGTGTCGGCGCCAAGGAATTGATGCGGATTTCACTTTGGCTTTCCCCGTGCCTTTTCTGATCTTTGATAGGGAGGTACCAGCCTGTGTGAGTTAGGGGATGAAAGAATTACACTGTGTTACGATGAGGGGAAGCTAGGTATTGTTCTAGATAAATCTTTATAAGGGAAAAATTGAAGCTGGTCAAATGGGAGAAGGAGCTTGGTGAAGTGCGTGGAGTGTGTATTTTCATTTCTTAACTTGTGAATTATGTATCAAATTATTAATCTAAGTATATTGTTACACTCATCAGCTGGGTACAGAAGCAAAGCTATCAAACGTCTCCTAGACTTTCATGTCTTAGTTTTGTTCATCTGAACACTTAAATAACTAAAACTTCTGAAAAATAATTATATATTATAATATTATGGCCCTTCCTTCCATGATACACCTGTTGAATGCTTCATTGTCTCAATTATTTCCTCAAAAACACTGATGTTGATGGCTGTGGCCCAGATCTTTCTGTAATGTAGGTACGAGCTAATTATTTACAAAATAGTGAAAGCACATGAAGTGTACTTACAAAGATTCGGTGTTCAGTTGAAGTTCATGAGACATAATGTGAAGCTACATCCGGGCAAGCAGAAATAAAAAGGTCACAACCTAGAAAGTAGATACTGATACAGTCATGGTCTACTCCATAACTAACTATCCATGGTGTTCTTGTTCAAGTGGGAGTGCAACACATGTGGATTTGTGTTCTTTTCAAAAGAAACCAGGAGGGGGTAACTGAGGACAACTCCAGTACACCCTGTTAAAAGGATGGGACTGATCGCTGCTACCAGGAACAAGGACCAAAGAAAGTCTGTGTGGCTTTAAAAAGGAAAGTGGAGTTGGTCAAGGAGGTTGTTGGGCACAGGGTGGCATCTGCAGTAAGGCTGGGGAAAACAAAGTGTTCTCTTGACAGCTCTGCCCTACCACCAGCTGCACATGCAAGGGGCCTGGTGTTTCATCCATTCCCGGTGGCCAGCAGCACCTGAGTCTGTCCATTCCTGGTGGCCAGCAGCACCTGAGTCTGTCCATTCCTGGTGGCCAGCAGCACCTGAGTCTGTCCATGCCTGGGGCCAGCAGCACCCGAAGCCGTCCGTTCCCGGGGGCCGGCAGCACCCGAAGCCGTCCGTTCCCGGGGGCCGGCAGCACCCGAAGCCGTCCGTTCCCGGGGGCCGGCAGCACCCGAAGCCGTCCATTCCCGGGGCCGGCAGCACCCGAAGCCATCCATTCCTGGCAGCCAGCTGCTCTGCTCCAGCGCCTCCCGGCCCCGGCCCCCAGCCGAGAAGCGGGCACCGCCCTCAGCGCCTGCGGCAGCCACGCCCGCTGCCCAGCCCGCAGGCCCCCGCTGCGCCCCTGCTTTGGCGTGCGTGCCTGCCTAGGTACGCATGGCCAGGACCAGAGTGCTGCCTTTTGGGTTTCTCACTACCGACACCCTTGAGACCAGAGTCTGGAGTGCTGAAATCGAAGATTTATTTTTTTTTTTTTTTTAAACAACAGTCAGCTCCTTGTCATTGAGAGGTTTTTCTTGGTGAGTAAGTGCTGCTCCTCCACACTCTTCTTTCGCTGGCATGAGCTAAACGCCCACCTACTTCCTGCAGCCTGGCCCTGTCCCCTGCAACGCCTGGTATGCTCTCCACCCAAAGACATCCATGAACAGTGGAGAAATTTTCTGTTGAGAAACAATTGTTCTGTTAATTCTACTGTAGCCATTTTGGAGTTAAAAGTCATACTGTCTTTAACGGGATTCTTCACAGAAAAAGGGCAATAGGAACCAATTAATGGCAAATTATATTTAAGAACTATAAAGCTCACAACAAACATCTTTGCATGTGTTCTTGAAAAGAAAAAAAGAAGAGTTACTTCCAGTTAGAGAAGTCTCTCTCACGTTCTAAGTCAGGCCAGATCTCTGATGCCCCAGCAGCAATTACTCTCATGTAACAAGTGCTAAGATGTACAAGGCGAGGCTAATTCAAGTCAGTCAAGTGAACACTTTTTGTAAGACTACTGTATTAATACACCTCCAGAAACTACTTCCCCTCTCACTGAGGATGTTTAAAAGAATGAGAAAGAATCAGCACAACAGTAATTCAATATTTCTATTTATTTTTTCATTAATACAGTATTTCCTTCCCCACAGATCAATAAGAAAAAAAACACTCAGATATTGCTATTGAGCCTGCTGCTTCTTTTGGAAGACAGTCTGCTTTAGTATTATTCAGAAACATCACTGCTGCCTACAGAACAATGAACCTGTTTCCACAACCTAAATATCCGTAACGGATCCAAGGCACAGAACATTGTATTAATTTTATGAACCAGTTTTAACCCAGTACTCAGAAGAGAAATATACCACATCAAAAGGTATAAGAATTATTCTGTGAAGACAAAGTTTAGTAACAATAAGGGCAGATTAAGCTATTGCCAGAAGGTGAAATAGTCTGCTGGCGAAGATTAGAGTTTTGATTTCTTCTGAAAGAAGCTGACAATAGCATTTACACACTCATCAGACAACCACCTCTCCTGCAGGACCTCACACTCTTTACTGTTGACCGCATGGAGCTTCTCCTTTTCCATACTTCGCAACAGTTGCTTTGACGCTGCCAAGGACTGGAGGAGAAAGAGAAGAACATCAGGAAGTTACATTTTCTATACCATAACGTTTTAGAAAACAGCACAATAAACACAATGGAATTCAAACAGAGTTGTATTAACACTGTACATTTTAGCTTTTAGTCAACCTGTTAGCTGGAAGTAATTATTGCCTTTAATTACTAATACTGCTAATAAGGTGGAGGAGGTTCATGGGAGGCAAAACAGCAGTCCACCAAGGGCTCCTGATCAGAGGAGATGGGGCATAAGAAGCGAAGCCTGTTCAGCTGTCTGCAGCGCAAAATGCAACCTACGCTATCAGCAGCTGGCACGAGTGACTCCTCTTGTCCAATGTAACATCACACCACTGTGAATCAAATCGTTCTGGAAAACCTGAACTAGTGAGCTGGATGATTGATTTCATCAAGAAGTAAAGCCACCCAGTGTCATCTCGAGCACCCACAGTGCACACAGAACAATTAATACTGCAGAACCAGTGGTACGGCTCTTCAACATAAGTATTGCCAAAATAAAAATTTAAGAGAAGGCATCCAAGGCATGCACACAGAGACTGCAAGCGGATTAATGAGTTTTAAAGGCATTTCAGCCATTGAAGCTCTGTGCACAGTGCACTGGCTCAGACTCAGCCAGGGCAGAAGAGAGGTATTTGTTTCCCAGCGGCAGAGGGACAGGGACACATCTGCGCTTTACAGAAAATACATTGAGCCTTGTTATTTCAGTTAAGGATTAAGTGAAACCAAGCAACAGGATAGGTTTGGCAGAAGGACTGGGAACACTACAGGCTTACAAGGTGGAGACAAATCTAAAATACTGACATTTTTGGGGAGGCTTGCATAAGCTTCCAATCTTGCCCAAACTTCCTTCTGAAAAGTCCTGTCGGGGAAGACTTCAGTCACAAGTCCCTGGGCACAAGCTTCTGCTGCAGTCAGCTTTTTATTGAAAAGCAAAACCTCACTTGCCTATATAAAGAAAAGCAGAAAGCGTGATTCAGTGGGACACAAGACTTGAGTGATCTGACAGGAAAGGTACAAGCTTCCAAGTCACATTTATTTTACTCGCTCGCTCCTTAATGTCTTCCCTCTAAAAAGAGCACAGAATCACAGAATGGATGAGGTCGGGTTGGGTTTTGAGTATCTCCAAGGACGAAGACGCCTCTCCAAGGATGAAGACTTCACAGCCCCTCTGCACAACCTGTTCCCGTGTTTCACCGCTCTCACTATAAATTTTTTTTTTTACATTCAGATTGAATGTCCTGTGTATCAGTCGGTACCCTTTTCCTCTTGTCCTGTCACTGAGCATCACTGACAAGAATCTGTCTCCATCTTCTTTACACCCTCCCATCAGGTATTTGCAAACATTGGTAAGATTCCCTCAAGCCTTCCCTGCTCCAGGCAAAACAGTCCCAGCTCCCTCAGCCTCTCCTCACACGCAATCTGCTCCAGTGCCTTAATCCTCTTTGTGGCCCTTTGCTGGGCCTGCTCCAGGATGTCCATGTCCTTCTCGTAGCCAGAGCCCCGAGCTGAACACAGCACTCCAGCTGTGGCCTCACCCGTGCTGAGCAGAGGGGAAGAATTACCTCCCTCCACCTGGTGGCAACACTCTAATGCAACCCAGGATACCGTTGGCCACCTTTGCTGCAAAGGTGTGTTGCTGGGTCATGGACAACTTGGTGTCCACCAGGACGCACAAGTCCTTTGCTGCAAAGCTGCTTTCCTGCCAGCAAGCCCCCAGCGTGCACTGGTGCACGGGATTATTTCTTTCCAGGTACAGGACTTTGCCTTTTCCTTTGCTGAAGTCTATGAATTGTCCAATTCTCCATCCTGTCCAGGTCCCTTTGAATGGCAACATATCTGGTCTATCAACTGTCCCTCTCAGTTTTGCATCATCTGCTGAGGGTGTATTCAGTCCCATGATCTGGGCCATAAAGAAGAGGTTAAATAAGTATTAGACCCAGTATCCACCCCTAGGGTACACCACTAGTGGCTGGCCTCCAGCTCCTGTTGTTCACCAAGAATCTACATGTCTTTCTGAGCAGAGCTCCAAGGTTGTCACCCAGAATTACCTCATCATAAACTTGTTCACTTCCTGCAGTGACTTCAACATTTCCAGAACAGGGACTGGGAGGCTGCATCTCTCTGAACAGACCACCCTTGACACTTACATGGTTACGAAGCACTTGGTCTACTGCTTGCAGATTTAAATGCTGCTCAACAAAAATACATTACATGAACACAGGCCATATCATCATGTCAGTATCCAAAACCATCCAGCTTTCTTTCTGCGGGATATCTGAAGAAGCAGAAAGGTAGTTATGCTGTCCTAACAAAAGAAAATGTAGATTCTGCTGTCTCTCACAGAATGGTCGAGGTTGGAAGAGACCTCTGGAGATCATCTAGTGCATCCCCCCGCCGAAGCAGGGTCACCTACAGCAGGCTGCACAGGACCGCGTCCAGGCGTGTCTTGAATATCTCCAGAGAAGGAGACTCCACAGCCTCCCTGGGCAGCCTGGGCCAGGGCTCCGTCACCCTCAGAGGGAAGAAGTTCTTCCTCAGGTTCAGCTGGAGCTTCCTCTGCTC
>Ga0065711_1003397_pt1 | contig 28696 bp, 16 predicted proteins | sample Hoacrofraction12_FD_59098 | JGI IMG/M metagenome (GOLD analysis project Ga0065711, IMG submission 59098) | Hoatzin crop microbial communities from Cojedes, Venezuela - Epithelial fraction 12 v2 (version 2) | ecosystem: Host-associated > Birds > Digestive system > Esophagus > Crop | place... | reverse complement strand
GGTTCTTAGTCAAAGACTTATGCTTTTTTTTTTTTTTTTGACAGTGAATGGTGGCTACAATCATTGTAATTTGATCTCTGAGAAGAAGAACATGATGGACATGGAGATGACAAGTAGCTCAGTACCTGTCTGCAGACAAGGTCTGTTCATCCACACAGGAAACTCACTTATGCGAGACCACCCTCTGTCATGTGAGAGGCTGCTTCACGTTGGCCAGCTGAACTTGACACACTCGGATATAAGGTATCACTGCAAGCTGTATCGGTTGATATACTTTGCTCTTCTGGAGTGCTTCTTTGTTGGAACCATTTCCCAGTAGCAGCTGTGGGTGCTACTTTTGGAAGAGTATTTTTGGCTTTTACTTCGTTTTGGAAGTCCTTTGGATGATTGTTTAACCACACTGCTCATTTGCAGGTTCGCATTGCAGGGACATGCACATGTGCACAAACAACCATCCAAGGCAGTGCCAGGAGGAGTCACTGTATATGCAGCCACAGCCCCCCTACATTAAGGTTTAATTGCAGCTTCTCTGTGGGAGCTCTTCCAGCATGCTCAAAAGTCAATGAGAGTTTTGCCAGGGGCTTAAGTAGGGTCAGACTTGCCTCCTCTCTACCTCCACCCTGCACCCCAATGCCGTGTTGTTTCCAAACTGCAGCCTGGAAGGCAAGGATGATACTTGCTCCCAAACCAATGTCTCCCTTGTGGCAATTTGGCATGCCACCATCAAACCTACTGGAAGTCCATGCCACTTTTATTTCTACAGCATTTCCCTTAATGAAGTATTTTCAATGTTCCCATACAGCCACATCCTTGGTATTTACTTTTAAGACCGTAATGTGAAAATTTGGTCTCTGCTTTTGATATATACACTGTAGTTGGATATGCTATGAACAGAATCTCTATTTAAACATTTGCTATAAATTAATTATATGAAAACACAGAACTCCATTATTTTTTTGTTGTTGTTACAAATTTAACATTACCAGATTTTAAACAAGTACCCTAAACAGACATCCATTGTGAATAGAAGCCTGCTACAAATTAAAATCTGTCCATCTATTTTAATTACACTGCTTTTTGGCAGGGAATATAATACGGAATAATCTTGACCTTTTTGAAGAGCTGTAGAAAAGAAAAACCTCAATAAAGTTGTAGCCTTTATCTTAGATACTTGGAATAATTGGCACAGTGTGCATGCAACTATCGAGCCCAAATTTCCATAGCTGCAGCAAGAGGAAATATGGCCTGTAGCTTGGTCTTGGAAATCTCACTGTTTATGATTTTATTATACATAGTTATGTCTTGTTTCCCCTTTTCAATTTACTGGTGGGGTAAGAACATCTGTGTTTTCAGGAGGAGAAGGCACAGAAATATGGCAAGCAAGTGGAAAGAGCTGTTTGTTTGTTTGTGTGTTTGATTGAAAAGGACAAATAATATCCATGCCACATAACAAAACACTCTATGGCTACAGAGATTTGTAGACGCTGTTGCAGCTGTATGTAAGTCTGCTCCCTCCTAGCTTCATTATGGCTTGATGTGGGGCTGGCAGTTATCAACCTTTTTGTATTTTGTCAGTGAGGACAATTAGGAAACAAAGATAATTAGGGCAGGAGCAAACAAAAGGAGGAAGAGAGTACTCTGCTTAGATCTTTTTGAGCCTTTTTGTAAAATCTATAATGAGGAAATGACAGATACCTGTATACTAGGGGTCTCAGTACCCACCCGCAGAAATATGAACCCCTTCCAGCTCACATTTGGAAGAGGATTCCCAGAACAACATAAAGGATTGTCTGCTGCATAACATGAGAAAGTAGCAGGTGATAGGCCTGATTCCCTCCCTTTCACTTTGTAGCATGGTCTAAAGCTGTGAGGCTCTGCTGCTTCCAAGCAACAGTTGCAAAATGTTTGGAGAACACATTGAAGGACCCTTCCGCTCCTTTGCGGGTTGTTTGTGTCCCACTGGTCATGCTCTGCTTGTGTGTCTACCTGGCTAGTACTACTTTTGTCTGCATGGGATTTGCAAAGTAAAACCAATGCCCAGCTGTGCTCTTGTCAGCCTCATAGACACAGTGTCTGATTTTATCACCGTGCTACTCACGAGACATGTGTGACAGAGCCAAAACCTTGGCATGGGAGGGAAGGTGGACAGCAGTTAGGATGATTTCTGTTCATGGTGTTTGTGATGCTAAAGGTTCTTGACAAGCAAGTAACAGAAAGCATGGTCTTTCCCTGAAGATCTGAAAACAGGAAAACGTAACTGAGGTGGGTGGTGAATGCCCGTCAGGTTCCACTGAAGTCACTGGGAGCCAAGAGTGCTCTGTGCCTCCCCAGATTTCAGCCTTCATTAGAAAATAGATGGGAGAAGTAGGGCTGGAATGTACAGATATTGGAGCAGACAGAAGTCAGGGCCAACTCTATCTGGTTGTTCTGTCCAGCTCTAGTGACCAGCACAGAAATAAAGGGAGATAGAAATTCAAATAATCTCGCTGAGTTGAGCTTTGAACTACTCTGCATTTCTAGGACATGCATCATCCAAGGAAAACCCAAACAAACCAGAGAGCACCTCCCCTAGCAATCCAAAATCTCCCTCAGGATTTGGGGTTATGATTGGCTTTGTCCTTTTTCCCCTCAGTGCACTGAAACTTGTTATCCCCTTCAGCTTCTCCCTGAATCACTTTCTCTCAGAAAACTGTAATCTAGGAATGACTGCCTTAGTCCAAGAGTCACAATCCTTCTTCTTCCTGGCCCCTTTTCCCCACTCTGTTAATAGCTTTTAAGTTGTGAAACATAATTGCTGCTACATATTATCTGTGAATGCGATGTGTGTGGGACTGGAAAAGTCTTGATACCTTCTTTACCACAGTTGGAGACAGCACACAGCTAATGTTGGCCTTTTGTCAGATAATCCATTATCAGACAGAGCAAACCCGCCCACGCTGCGCTCAGTGCTCCGCATTTAAAAGCCGGGGAAGATATCAGAGCAGTCAGATAGTGTTGCAAAGGGTCCCTGGACGTGCAGCAGAACTATCCCCTCCAGCTTCTTAAAACTGTCAGTTATCACTGATTGCACATTTACAGTGGCAATTGAAGGCATGTATGTTTTGTAAATAATCTGGAGATTTCAGATACAGTCATCTTTTCCTCTGAGGGCAGCTGGGAACTGCAGTGCTTCTGGCATGGTGCTACTGGCCTCGTGCTCTGGCTCCAGTTACCACGTAAGGGAGTCTCTTTGGAAACGCTGCCTTAGTATCCTCTGAGAGGCTGCTGTTACTCTTTGAACGCCTTACACTCAGCTTTCATGTGCTCCAGTAGCAATTCTGTTGCCTCAGACTGTCCATCCCTGGTACATGGATGCTCCCGGTGAAGAGGTTTGTGAGGTACATTCTCTTGCTGACCCCACTCCCTTCCAGGGTTGCTCATCTGGAAGCCCCCCAGAGGTGCTCATGCTGAGCCGCGTGTCCACACAGTGCTCTTTACACTGTCCCGCTATTCTTTGTCCTTCTCACTCATCTCTTGGCAGTTTGTTTCATATGCATTTATATTTTGCTACTGTCCAGAAGTTATGAAATACTTACGGCCAGCACTACCTGTGTGTACGAGGCCTGGAATCTGATCCCTAGCTGTAACAGCAAGATGCCATTACAGGAGCAAATAGTCAATGGGGACAAGAGGAGGATGCCAGTCACCTTATCTCTCTCTCACATCAGTTTTGTTTCTGTGCCCCTTCTCCCCCCACCCCCAGGACTGGGATGAACAAGCAGGGCATTCCCTAGAACAGTGATGGCAAAATTCTACCAGGAATACAGAAAGTTTGCCTTGATGCAACCTTGACATTAAATACCCCAACACTCAAATATCAGGAAATTGAAGGAATGCCAGATTCTCCCAGCAGAGTTAACTAACACAGGGTATATAATGTATTTAAAAGTACAGTGCTACAGAGAAAAGCGCCGCTCCCAGAAAGGACTTGCTTCTGATCTACACCAGCAGCCTGTGTTATCGTTATGTAGGCAGAGGGTGGATAAGACACGGCTGTGGCAGTGGAAAGCATGAATTCAATGCCTTCATCTGGTTTGCTGTTGAAATAGGGTATTCCAGCTTGCCTTTTGGTTCAATACTCTCCTTTTTTGTTTGTCTCGTATTCTGCACTGCAGCATCACAACAATACAGTCCTGACTCTGGGTAAGATCTCGTGCTGGAAATGCAGATCGATGTTTCTGGGAGTTTTTAGAACCTCCTATTTCTCAGGACAGGGATGTTTGTGTCCATCCCACAGGTACTCTGCACTGACTCCAGCTTGAACTCCTCACATGAATTTCTGGCATGATGGGAAATGTACAGAAAGCTGAATAATATGACACCAATTATCACAGATTGAAACATAAGGCTTGGGTTAGCTTTATATGATGTAAGAAATGTGTTGTGTTTACTTTAGCCCAAGGCTTTGGGACCACTAATCTGTGATACAAACTGAATTATGTAGAAGAGTTCTCATACAGAAGAAACTAAGTGATAGGGTATATTGTGCCTGGCATGGTATGCTGTAAAACCTTTCCTAGAATGAGTTTAAAACAGTACACTTTCTACTGAGCAATGAAGCTACAAGCAAGCAGGGCAGGGTTTCCTAAACATGTTCAAGAAAAGGTTTTTACATATGCTTATGCCACAGATTTTACAGACATATGGTTCTGTAAATGTTAAAAAATAATGTATGAATACTGTTGGGTCTGTGGTTTGTTTTTTTTTTTAATTTACCATTCACAAAACCAGGTGCTTTAAGTTTACCCTGAGACCAACTGCGCAAACCTAAAGGGAGATGTTACAACTAATAGATTATGGAAACCTCTAAAATTTTGAAATGTAGTCTTTTTAAACTTCTGGTGGCAAACGCAAGATCTGCTTGTTCTATACCTATGCATTGTGAGGAATTTCACTTCTCTCGTGACCTTAAAGGTTTTTTTATATCAAGCCCTACTGGCTGCAAATTGTTGGCGTGTAGAAGCCTGTCAGTTGTGAATGCCATGTTGCCAGTTGTGTGCCTCAGACAGGTTTAATTTTTTGAAAACCTTCATTTCATAGGAAGGAAGTTTTTTTGAAGCTTTTTGTTGGTGGGGTTTGTTTTTTTTTTTTTTTTCTAATTGGTAGTTCTTGGAGAGCTGTTACCAAGGAAGTGTTAGAAGTCATCCCAGCTCCCCGTTTTAATGTCAATGGTGGATTATTGGAAATAATGGTGATAAAATCGTCTAAGTCATAAAACAAATGCAGTTTATTCAGCAGCTTCACAGTTTAGTGTGTGTGTATGTCAGATTTTTGTTAGCTGTGTTGTCATACACAGGTTGCCAAATGGCTAGGTTTTGTTCGGCTTTTATGGCGCTAGCAACAAAAAAGCATAAAATTCATTTAAGTGGAACATGTCAGGGTAAGAGCCATGGAGCCCCTCTCTGGAGGGTTTATTAGTTCAGGTACAGCTTTCCTGCACACAGATGTACTGTTTCCTCTTCTCGGTCTGGCACATCGCTGCATGATGAAGCCATACGTTAAACCCTACCACGCTTTAGATGTGTAAGGAACACTCGCTGGTCCCAGGAAAAAACACAGTTGGGTCATGCACAGTAAACGTTTACAGCTGAGATAGTGTTTTATTTTAAGACATAAACCAATTGCTAACTGCGTGGAAGAAAATGTTAGGAGGAAACAAATGCAGTGTTTTTCTGAAATGTCTGTTTGAGGTTCCTCTAGATTCTGCTTCCCAAGTGGTTGGATTTAGCACACACCAAAAAACATTAAAAATCACTTCTGCGGGACAATCTTCTTTTGATTTGCAGACCCATGTAGACTTTAGTAGGAAAAATGGAAACGGGAATACACAGACTGCCAGTTTCAATCTACCGGTTGTGAACTTTTCTTAGTTACGTTTTGTAGACCTCTTAGAAGTAAATACTCAGCTGATCTCTCATCAGCTCCGGACGTGTTCGAAGTGAGCTGTTCTTTCTTTATATTCCTTTTTTCCCCACTGATCCTTCTTCTTTTTTTTAATTTACCAAAGGACAGTGTTTCTCCGACATGTAAGCAAAGTTCAGCTAGCCTTTTTTGATTCGTGTGAACAAGAATGCCAAGGCGTTTTCCCACTGTGCTCTGAGGAAAATGCTGATATTTGAATAATTCAGAAATGCCCAAAGCTCTCAAACTTCATTCTCAGCTATTGTTTTGCTTGATCTATTATGCATTGAAAGCCTAGATTGTGATTGATGAACTGCCCATAGCAGTGGAGGGGAGATTGTCTGTTCCGTGTGTAAACCACTGTGTAAAATTAATCCTATGTAAAACGATGCTGGCTTTACAAGGGTTGTAGAGGAAGCATTGCAGATTTTTTTTGGTGTAATTGCTGCATTGGGCAACATTCAGCAGACAGCAAGTGCTTCCATTCTCCAGGGCTGAACAAATGTTACATCTTGTACAAAAATCCTGTGGTAGTTAGTGATGCTTAATGAAAACTGTATTTCAGATCACCGAGGTTTCAAGACTCAGTAGATTCTGCTGCTCCATGCCTGAATGGAAGCCACCCGGCTCAGCACATTAAACAAGAATGCCTAAGTGATTATAAGGTTCTGTCTGAGGCTTCCACACATAGGAGGATTACGGAGGGGATGGAGCTGAGAGCCTCCGGTAGCCTGCATCCTGAAATAGACCTAATGAATAATAGCTTTACAAATTCACTTTCATCCTACTTGTTTAATAATGAACATAGCTCCTCCCTGGGTCCTTTGTCACTTGGCACCCCTCAGCACTCGGCCAGGCTACAAACAAACAACCTGAAGAAGAGATGCATCTCTGTTGTGCCGTCTTCAGCTGAAGGAATTGATATTACAGCTATCATCCGCACATCACAGACGTCACTGGTCACCTGTGTGAATGGACTGCGAACTAATTCAGCTGGCATTTCCTCTCATCCTGTGGAGATCAGTCATCACAGTGCTCAAAAATCCTCTCGGCCCCAGTCTTGCTCTCAGCCTGGAAACTCTTGCAGTATTCCCTCCCCTCCAGCATGTCTTGTACCTGTTTCCACTGAATGTGACAGAGGTGACTGTGAGCAGATACAAATGCAGCAAGTCGAGGAGAATGGAAGCCTCAGCCTTATGATGAATGGTACTAGCATTCCTCATCAAAACACCTCACACAGCACCCAGAAGGTGAGCTTCTTAAAACAAGAACCAGCTGATGATTATTCCTCCACTGCTGATCTTTTTCGACATCATCAGGGGCTGCCTCCCCCTTACCACCTACACCAGCAACTAAGCCAAACTCAAGGGACGCTGCCTCACCTACACGCCTCTATGTCTCCAAAGTCCCTTCAGCCCAGCGACGGGGATGAACAGGACCTCAGCAGTGGCAAACAGGTCTGTCGGTGGATTGACTGCAGTGCCACTTACGACCAACAAGATGAACTTGTCAGACACATAGAAAAGACTCACATTGACCAGCGGAAAGGAGAGGACTTCACTTGCTTTTGGGCAGGCTGTGTCCGCCGATATAAACCCTTCAATGCTCGTTACAAACTGCTGATTCATATGAGGGTTCATTCTGGAGAAAAACCAAACAAGTGCATGGTAAGTCTGGAATATATTTGTTTGAATAGAAACGTACTGTTCGGCTCTCTTTCTTGCTCTCTCTTCAGTCTTATTCCAGCATAATTGTTGTGCTTTCCTGTAACTTAGTCTGCAGCAGGCTGAAGCGGAATTGGAGAAAACCTTAATCTAGAAGGAAATGTTTGAGTAAGAAATACTGTAGTTCGTGGAAAAGGGATTCAGTTTCCTCATATGAGAGCTTAACTTTTAATACAGTGCTTTATTTTTTTTTAATATTCATTAAAGCATTAATAAAGTGATGATCAAAGCACACAGCGGTCATTTAACGTAAAACAAGTCACAGAGCCTCGGGTGACATTTTTAACCAAGAAGCATAAAACTCATCTAATGAAATTCTTTTCATTCCTTCAGCTGAAGAATAACCCATAGAGTTGTGAGTGCAAAAGTTTCAAATGGTAGTTTAGAAAAGAAAAAAAAACTTGTTAAGGATTTTAAACAGTTAAAAGAATAAAAAGGAGTATCTTTAATTACATTTTCAAAGTTTGTTAGGAGCTTTTCTAATTTGCAAAACAGAGCTTTAAAAATAAGTGAAAACCATTGTTCTCTTCTGATCAAGAAGATGTAAACAACATCAGTGTTCCAAAAAGAGGATCTTGGGAATAACACCATCTCTGCATCTGCCCACCATAATGACAATATGGCCAAACTAAAATAAAAGTTAATGACTTCCATTAAGCTTTCCACATGTTTGAAACAACAATGATATAAGACCCTGACTGAAACAGATGAAGCAAAACAAGTTTGACATAAGCTTCCAAATTGGGCCATGAAATTTGGAAAGTCTTATTTGTAACACCCACATGTGCACGCGTGTGCGTGCATGCACATACACACAAGTGCACACACACAAAGAAGTACAGACAAAGGGACTGGGTATGGCAGCAGGTTGTGGTTCTTGATAGGCAGAATTTTCAACTATGTGTCTATTTTAGTGTTTGGATCAGAGAATGACATAATGCAAAATGCTGTAAGGAAGTTAAATTAAGACAGACTTTTCTGTGGCAAGCTGTAGCTTTCTATGGAGACATAGGAAAGAATGTTTGTGTAAATAGCTTACTTTTTTCATTTGTTCAAGAAAAAGCTTGCTGCGATGGTTGTGGAAGGGAGAAAGAAGAAAACAACAGTATTCAAAATGGTTTACAGAGAGAAATATTCTCTGTAAGTGGTCGTCCTGATTATCTTTTTACTTCCATTGGATAAATGAAAAACATTATTTTAATGTCTGCACTGTTCACTGTGTATTCCCTAAAATAATACTGGAAACAATGCAGATGCAGAGAACAACATCAAGTTGCCCAAGGTAAAATAGAAACACTCTAAGACTTACTGGTTTCTTTTTCCTTTGGGAGAAAGAACTGGCTTGCTCTTTTCCAGAAGTAGCTCGATCACAATTTGTAAAACTGCAAAGGAATTTAACTTCCTATGAATACCTTCTTTTTGGTCATAAATCATCAAAGAATAATGCAAGTTCGTTGCCTCTTTCCAAACAAAAGTGTAAGCAAGCTGTGAAAGCATACTTACAGATTTTATTTTAGCCTACTTTCTGTTTTTAGTGTTTTTATCATCTGGAATGAGATCAGTCTTCTCCCCACTTTTATCTCACACTTTTAAAAACAACTACTTAAAACATGAAACGCTGATTAGCTTTGCTATGATGCTGAAAGACTCCATGGGTGAGGGAACTTCTGTCTTTTTCTGCAAATGCATATTTGACAGGTATTGTATAGAAGATTTCTAATGTTACATTCCCATTCCTACAGGAAACTGGATAAACCAGAGATGTTAAATCATGTAGTATCTTAGCAAATGCTAAAAATGTCCTCTTTTCAGTTATGTTCGTCTGCATTAAAGAACCAGCTTCTGATAACATCTCAAGGTTTAACTTTGTGAATGGGTTGGAAAAACCTTTGCATCTGATGTTGCAGACAGCCTGCATGGCTCGTGTATGTAGCCTTGGCATGTGAGTGCATAAAGATCTGTTTCGTTTGAGCAGATATTGTAGTTGTTTCCATACATGGAATGGCCCAATCAGAATTAGGAGCTTTACATTGCACAACTTGCCGTTAACTCTTCCATTCCCAGAATAGGACTCTTCCACTGTCAGCAGAGGTATCCATGTATTAAACGCTACAACCTGGAATCCTGCAGGGAGTAAAGCTGGACCCAAGTGAGCACAAGAGAAATATGCATTCTTTGCAAATTTAGTTTTCTACCCTGGAAAAACCTTGATCTAGCAAAGACAAGATCCAAAGCTGCAACATGGCTCCTTAAATTTATTAATATCAAGTGGGGATTATTTGCCCAGCGAATTCCATTCCACTTTAAACAAGGGTTGCTGTGCAGTGTTTCACTGTGCAGTGATGTCATGTCATTTTAAATGATGGCTTTTCTTTTGATGTGGTAATAATTGTGCTGTTATTCCTGCGAATTAAGAAGGCAATTCATTCTCTCTCTATAGAGATCTGAGATTTTGTTTCATTTTTGCTGTAGCCCTGTTAAAGTAACTTTACATCTTTTGCTATTTGTAGTGGAGATTTTGTTTCGCTGTTCACAATTACCCATTGTACTTTCTTTTTAAGCCCTCGATTTTATTCCTCTCTGTAAGATTACTGGATGACTAGGTATTGAACTGCTCAGGAGAAGCTAAGAGCGAGCAGCACCCGACCCTCATGCATAAAAGTACTTTTCCATGTAAAATTATTAATTTCTTATGACAGGCTTTGCTACTATGTACTGTAATAGACAAAGGAATTTTGGAATTCAAGCTACTTGAGAACAGGAAATACAAGAGACATTTTGATTGAAAAGTAAATGGTTTGCTAAAACTGCAGTTAATCCTTTTATTATCTTTCCAACAGCAGTTTCCACAATACTTTCATGAGGTAAGCTTCCTTCAGTCCAACTGTAACACTCTCATCGTTACAGCTGGTTTAAATTTAGCTAGCCTACTGCTTTCCTTACTACAGACAGTCGACAGGCAAAACAGTATCTGGTGTAGGGAGCTACTGATGTTTCGGGTCCATATTCCGCTCGCTGTGTTTCGTTGCCAAAACCGGTACTATGAGTGTTCGGTTTTCATATTCTGTTAAATATTCTAATTAAGCGGTGCCTTCTCGTCATTGTGTCCCTCAGTTTGGTTTTTCCTTGGGCTCTGCAAGTAGTCTAAAGGAAACTACCTAATCTCTTTGCAATATCCTGTTATGTTTCATACTTAACTCATGTTATTTTAGTTTTATTAAATTTGGGGTTCATCTGCATTATAATCAAAAATATATCCAACAAAAATAATGATGCAATGCCTTTAAGACTTTAACTTCTGAAGATTAATTTCATGCTTTTTTAGATTTGATGTCCCAGACAATTGGAATTTTGATTGTCTGAGACAGCAAAAATTAGCAAGCTTAAATGGTTTTTATTTTTAAAAAAAGTTTCTCATTGATGCATCTTTTGCTGTCTTTCAGTTCTTCCAGTACGTTGGTGGGTAGAACCCTGCTGATCTCCAGATATTGCATCCTCAGTTTAAGCCTCTGCTTGTGAATGTAAATATAGAGCTGCTCATTTTGTTGTCTAGCATTGTTTGATTTGGACAAATCCATATTTGGCTTATCAGTTCACCCTCTGGCATGCTTGTGGCTTCATAAAGAGTAGAAAATTACGTTCCCATCACTGCATGCATATGTGCTCAGGGAATCTATGTTACAGGCCTCCACAGACATGGTCAGGGTAAATATATTTAGCTTTATGTAACTTATGCATATGCAATTAGTGTTGATGGAAATTGGGTATCATAATGTATGTGATATCCATGAAAGGAGCTGGATGGACAGTGGTAATAGCAATTGCTGATTTCTCTAGTTCATGTATTTCAAAGAAACAAATATCTCCGGAGTATGCTCTAGACCTGTCTGGGACGTTATGTTGCTGCCTAGATAGTTAAGACTTCGAAGCAGAATCTTTTTTTCTTGTATAAGTGCAGCATACTCAGTTTGGGAATAGTCTTCATGCAATGATTTGGGTGCTGTGTTGCACACAGTGAAATTCAGCACTTGTGCTCTTTCTTTGTAGTCTGTTCTTTTGAATCCCTGCGGGTGAGACACTATAGGTACTGCATTAAACATGGGGAAATTGAGACATAGAGAAGATAAGTAACTTGCCTAAGGGCATCTTTAGGCAATTCCAGCATTCCAGCACAGATCTTGTGTTCAAATCCCTACATCACACAAACTAACCACTTGCAGTTTACCTATGAAACAGATTTTTGTACGGATTCCATACAAGATAGTGGTCCTGCTGAACTTCCTGCTATTTTTACTGTACATCTCTTGACACAGGTGGTTTGGCATGCCATAATCCTGTGAAACCTTTCCTTAAAGGCTCGGCTACATTTGTAATACTTCGTGGGCAGCCACCTGGTTTCTATGATTACAGGAGAAGGGGGCCTATGGAACAGATTAGTATTACTGCTTCTGCTGCTAAGGAAACCAATGCGGAATCTCTGGTCTCCGTAGAAGGCAAGTATTATGCTGTCTGCGGTCAGTGGGGAGCATGTGTCTAGCAATGCATGGCCAGTAATGAGATCTCTGCAGGCTACATCTACAGATGAGTCTAAGGGACAATCCTGCATCTGCAGGGGAAATAGGTCTGCATGCATCAGCTTACAGGCTTTTGAGTTACTTCACCTAAACAATAAGTTTCTATGCCTGACTTGAGGGAATGTTGTGGAAGTCTGGAAAGTATTTTCAGCTTTTGGAGTGGAGGGTGTCATGCACTGATGCCAAAGGAGTGCTTTAAAAAAACAGCAGTGATATTAGCTTCACTTTCTTTCCTTTGAAGTCAATAGTAGGAAGCATCCATCCTATCAAAGCTGCCTCACCAGAGATCTCTCTTTTTATTAGGTCTCTGATGGCATTTCCCGATACTGTCAAGGAACTGTAGCATTAAAACCACTCTGATTAGAGGAGCAGACAGCAGTTCAGTGGTTTTGTGAAAATACAATGTTTGTTTGTTTACAAAAACCACTACAGATTACAGACAGTATGAATGGGTTTAAGCATGCACCAGCACTGGAGGGCAGGCTGGCAAATGGCTTTGGGCTTGGCACTGCGTCGGCTCGTGCCCAATGGTGGTTGGTGAGTTTGAACTCTTGTCTGTCCACAGGAGAACTCCACACCAGCAGATCTTGCAGGGCAAAACCTGTAGACATTATTTGGCCCAGATTCTGCCCAGTTGGGTTGTCTCGTGTTTCAGTGCAGTAGGACAGAAATGCAGATCTGCAGTCCTTTGTGCAGATAGGAGTACAGCGCGATGGTTTGGCACTATGGTATGGTGCCTTTATGGGCTGGCGACCTGCCTGCTTGAGTTGAGCTGCAGAACGAGTAGCTGCCACTGTTTACCTTGAGGGATTATCAGCTTTCCAGTGTGGCCCTGGGATTGCTGACCTTCGGGACATTCTGTGAGGCACACTGCTCTGTCAGGTTGATGGGAGAAGGTGTAGGATGCTGGGCTGGATGGACTTCTGCTGTGACCAAGCAGGGCTGGCTGCCTTTTTTATTTTGTTTTCCAGCAGCTCGATATAGGTTAGGTTTGGCTAGCAGGCTCTCAGTTTTACTACAAATGAAGTAGATTCCGGCTGTTGTTGCCAGCACCCAGAATGGTTTTCAAGTTCAGTTGCATGCCTTAAAAATGTTATACAGTACATTGAAGAGATATGATAAGTGGAATATGGTCATTAGAAATATATAATGAAAATTCCATGGAGGGGGCTTTCAAATACGTACCTTTTTATTCTACAGGAGCATTTAATTCCACAAGGTTTTATTTCATTTGACTTGATAAATTGTTAAGTAATTTGAGACCTGGTTAAAACAGAATTATCCTGAAGTTTTCCTGGCGTATTTATACAGAGGGGGTCACCATGTGTAGATATCGCTGTTCATTCAGTCTTTTAAGTAAGAAACAAAGTGGGGTAGTAATGGTAATATCACCACAACATAGTGGGTACTCACCCTATGAAACTCACTGCCATAGGATGCGATGTAATTAATTACCACTGTTACGGTTCTCAGAGTGTTGGATAATTTCCACTAATAATGCTTAGTATCTACTGAAGGCCAGTTGATAGAACTAACCAGATAGTGGTTTAGGGAACAGATAGCCTTGTGGCACAAGGATGGATGTTAATTTCCGTGTTCCACATTAGAAATTTCACTAGGTATTCCATGCCAGTTTTTTCAAACCAGTAGTAGTATCATTGTAAAACAGCACTTTGAGAAGAAAACCAGTAGTGAACCTGGGTCACATTCAATTTGGAAAAGAAAATGTTGAGGGGACAGGGAACAGGACTGGAGGATTTTGTTACGACTGACATTTTCTAAACAGTGTACTATTTTGGAACTAATGAGATATTTCTGTATTTTAACCCATCTTTGTTGACTTTCTGTTTCAGAATGAAAAAGTGTTAAACAAAAGTGCTTGCTTTTTTTGGTTCTTTAAAAGCTCTCATTTGATTTATTCAGTGGTTTTATTTTGTTAGCGCAGTCCCCCAAACAATTATGTTTCAGCTCATCCTGGACTGATTTCTCTTCATTCTTTAGTGTTTTGATTTGGCTACTGAAATACATATTTTTTTTACCACAATTCCAACGGTGACGTGATTTGAGTAGAAGGAAAATGATCCACTTTCCTACAAAGCAGCAGATATTTGTCAGAAACCTAAACACTCTGAGCTTTTGGAAAATACCTGACAGTGGTCTGATTGACAGAGGACATATTAAAGGAAGGAAACATTTTTGTGTTAGAAATGGTTCTCCAGAGTGACTACGCTTCTTGGCACCGTTGCGGCACATAGACGAGACAGTTGTATCAGAACTCTTCCATGCCGAGCAAAGTCATTGATGTTCTTTGTCAAATACTATAGGCGAAAGTATGCCCAGCTTAGAAAAGTGAAATTTATTAGTTGTGACCTACGATGTCTGGCTGCCAGACAGACTTCTAGGCATGTCTCCCAGGTCTTTTTGGAAAATTTCTGCTAGGCTTCTTTCCCTTCCCTTTGCCCAGTTTGAACACAAAAATGACATCTCGATACCATGTTTTTGTCTTTATCCTCTTGTCCCGCAAAACTCAGCAAGTAGTGATTCTTTCTCATTTTAAGACACTCAGAATTATTTCCAGCTCTGCTGTGGCCTGGCTCTGGATGATACTCCACATGTAGATTTATTCAAACCCCAGTCTCAGCACAGACCTATAAACCTCTCATGGGGCATCACCTTTTGAAGACATCTTGCATGCAGCCTCTTAACTCCCAATTCATTCCAGCTGCACCACAAGATCACTTTCTTTGCCATGCAGATCAATGAATTCTATCAAATAATCACATCTGAAGATGCAAAAAGGAAAAGGCTTTCCAGCCTCTGAGCAATGGGTTTGCAATAACTCTTAAGGATTTCTATAGCTCACCATTTCCCATGTAGCAAAATTCTGACAAGATTCGTTTCTCACTATGCATCGTGTCTGGGAGTGAATCGTCCATCAGTTTCACTATATGAATCTGCACAGTGGGAAAGATCAAGTGATACACCCTCAACGAGTCAGATGTATTCTCCTTTCTAGTCAGAAGTTTTACAGAGCAGTAAATATAACTGTGAACTACCTGCTTCCTGTAGGAGTGTCTTAATACACTTCAAGAGTACCTCAAAGCTGTGCCCAGCCATTGGGTCCTAAAACTATAATTCTGCAGAGTCCAGCATCATTTTGGCGGGGTGAGTTGTCTCCAGAAGATTTGGGAAAGAAGGTTGCATTCAGTGATTTGAAGGCAGTCTGCAGTTGTAGGAACAGTGAGAGAAGAATTTTCCCCCAGAAATTTCATTTAAAAAAAATTGCATCTGAATATTATTAATCTTGTCATTTTGAAGCTGGAGAACTTGAAAGCTCTAAAATTTTAAACAAAGTCTTTGTGATTGTGTTCTTGAGGTTGACTGCTTGGCTTTGTTTTATTTCTATGTATGTGTTTTGTGGGGATTATTAAAAATGGCATGAAATTGTTCTGAAGTCCCAGTGATTTAGCCCTTCTGAACAGCAGTTAATCTCAAGAAGGAAAAATAGTTTGAATCACCTGGCAGAAGGGTTGGTCAAATTAAAAAGCAGTAAAATTAAATATTGTTTAAAAACTATGCCAACGATATACTCATTAATGTTTCTTATTAGGCCAATACGTTTTAATACTCTGTATTAGTGAAACATATGTCATTTAATAAAAATGTTAATCTGCATTTGCAGGCAGCACAGAGGCTGTATAGTATAGTCTCAGGGGAGAAAGAGGAATTTAGTGCACATTAAAAACTTTATACAGTCATTTATGCAGTTGGATCTCAGTTCTGAATGTGATGCATTTGTTTGTTACTTCGGGGCAAACGAGCAACAGTTAGCCTTTAACAATCGGATGAGAAATAAAAACCTGTAGTTCCACAGCACAGGGTGTTTATGTCAGCTTGGGCTTCACAATGGGCCGGATTCTGAAAGCTTCACTCACTTGATTAGCAAGTAGTCCTGTGGGCCTAGTAAAAAAATAATGTGCTGTTTAAACAAACTATATGAAAACTTGACTTTCTGGCATCTGACAACTCTCACTGAGCAAGATTTTCAAAAGTGGGCCCTGGTTTTGGATAGCTTTATTCTGGAGGTGCCCTGCTCTAATAGGGCACCTCTGAAGCTGAGGTCCTCTTTCTCTCGAACCAGAGAGTGTGTAACTGAGTTACTGACATTTCAAGAGCGCTTCTGGAAAGTTTGACCTTGGATCTCCATTTCCTCACAAGTACAATGAAATAAATCTCTCTGGAGCACAATGAGCATGGATAATCACAGTGAGGTAGGGAGGCCAAAAATGTAACGCATCCATAATGCTGTTTTGCATCTCTAATGATTCCTTCTGCTGCGAATCTCAAAGCTCTTTGAAGCTTCTGTGTGCCTGCAGAGTTTCCTCTGCGGTGAAAACTCTTGTGCCCAAGTTCCAGGTACAGTTGAATTAAGGCAAATTACTCTGCTACTTTCTGTCCCTGTTTACACTGGTGGAATTCTAAAGAAACCCTGAATTTACACCAGGGTGCGTGAGCCCAGAGATGGCTCAGCCACAAAGTGCCAAAAGTCACACGTGGAGTGCCTGGCAGAAGAGGCAAGAAAAAGACCTCCCTCTTCCCAAAGCCTTTTCTCTTTCTTTTCTTTCCTTGAAGTCAGTGTGAGGCTGTGCACCTTTGCGACCAGAAAGTCCCTTCTACTTCAGAGCATGGTTCACGTGAGTAAGGGTAAGCAAAAGAGTGCTTTTATTCAGCTCTACAGTGGCTTTCAAAGAAAATGTTGCCATCATAAAGTATTCAGTGCCCTGTGTTCTACCTCAAGAACATCTATATTTTCTGTGTTTGGGTAAGTCAAAAGGGGCTTCATTTCAAATAGCTGTGTATTTACATCACAGACATTTGCCTGACTTTTCTGTTTACATCCCTGGGCTGACTGTAGAATCCAGGAACAATAGGAGTTTTATTTCAAAGTCTACTTTTGTTGTCTATAGCAGTGTCTTCCTTCGATCTCCTGCCTTTATTGTTGTGTACAGATAACATGTGTGAAGAGATCCTACACTCAGGTACAGTGTGGCTGCAGTGTTAAATAATTGATCTTGATCTTTCTTTTGAAACTGCATCCAAGGCATTTAGAAGTGGGAAATGGAAAAAGCATGTTCTCATAATCCAGCTCAGTAAAGTTTGCACAACTGCTCTTTGTTTCATCATCCCTACAATAAATCTTTCATTTTTGCCAATTGAGAATGCCTACTAAATCTGCAAATGATTACTTCCCTGAATTGTGTTGGGATTCTTGCAATACATTTTTCTTACATGGGTAATGATAAAATAAGAGTCCATCAGAAATATTTTATTGCCTGGCAGAGAGCCTTTTATGAAATGGTTTTGATTCAGGGAGATTCTTCCAAGTGTTTTAGAACCGTTGCTTACAACTTTCCTTTAACCCTTGCATGGAGGGCTGCCAGGCCCTGGGAATGTCAGAGATAGCGTTAGTCGATCATGGCTGGTAGAATGCAGGACCTGGGTATCAGTTGAACCTGCAGCCCTTGGACTCAGACTGGGAGCACGCTGCTTCAACATGTACTCGTAAAGGGTATTGTGTTACTATTAGATTAGAAAGCTGATGAATGTCAGACTGGTGGGAACCTTGTAAAACTAATCTGCTGTGTCCATGTTGATATGATTTCACTCTGTTTCAGCGAGAGGGTGAGGAAGATGGAGTGTTACAAAAAGCAAAACACAAGGCAAACCTGGTAGGGCCGTTTGGGTCACTGAGCCCAGCCGCTGCGATCCCAGGTATCGTGTCACCTTACAGTGATCCCCTCATTACAGCCAGAGGCACATAACGCCTTTATGTCTGCGCTTTCGAGAAAGATGTATCATCAACACTATGACTTGTAAGTCAGGATCTGCCAAAGAAACAAATCCTGCCCTTTTTACCCCTAATTTCAAAATGGGTACAACTACATTTGCCTGGCTTTGTGCAGGAACTGGCCAGCTGTAGGAATTGCTTTGCTTTCCGTTATAAAGAGATACAGTCTCAACCTGATTCCCTGTAGATCTCTAGCACACTGTCTCCATGTAAAACAAGGCCCAGGGGGCTGCTCCTCGAATGGCACAAGTTGTGATGCCTGAAAACACGTTCTAGTACTTCAGGGAGAAGGGATCTGGCAAGAGATCTACCTTGTGATACTTGCTTGCACTCACAGAAAAACAGCGGTAGACCTGACTCTCTGTGGGGTGCTCTCAACAAAACCACATCTAATGGTTGACATGTTGCCTCCCTGCAATAAATTGTCTCCTCAGACAAGACATGGGGAGAGCAGAAAAAAAGCAGATTATGCGAAAATATTTAAAAGTATTACAGTTATTCACAGACTTTTATCTTCCCGCATATCCTCAAACATAATGACATTTTTAATTGCATGGTCGTGGTGATCTCAGAGTTCACTGTTTACAGTGCGTTGGTCCAACTAAACATTTTTAGCTTGTGCTTTGTCTTGAAGGCCAAGGAGTGTAAAGATGACAACAAACACACAGAAACCAGACATAGGCATCAGCGACACGGAGCACACTAGCTTAGTCAGTGTAAGTGTTAGCCAGGTAGATGCTAAATAGCGTGCGTGACACTTCAGACTGGCAAACCTGCTCCTGTATAAGTCTTACTTCTGGGCTGAAATAATATGCCAAAGTTATCTCAGATGATCATTGACCATTTTTGTTCAGATTTTGAAAGGGGGCAATCAGAAATACTTCCTGGTGTGAAGAGACTTTGATGAATTTAGAGGGAGAGGTACTGTAGGTGCACAGTGAACATCACAGGAAGGGCCAGGTCAGGGATTCTGTATCATCTCTCCTCACTGATGGCTATTGAAAAGCAGCAAATTTAGGACTTTTTAAAGGAAATACTTTTTAACACTAAGCAAAGCTGAAGGGATCAGAGTGGAAGGAACCTTTGTGTGGAGCATGGATGTTTTTAACTGTGGACAGTGATATCCCTAACCTTCCATCAGTACCTCTCAGGCACCTTGTACCTGGGCCACTAGAATGACAGCATGTTTAAAACATGAATATTTGTAGCTGCGTTACTTCATTTCTAGTGCTGTAAAAATACCATTCACGTAATGGGGTAATGGCCTGCAAGTTCTCATGGTTTCAACTGTTTTGGAGTTACAGGAGTTCTGTTCCTTTATGGCAAGCATCCATTTCTCATTTTAGTATCTTTGGCAGTCGTCTAAAGGATGGGAAATTAAAAAATGATTAAGGGGACAGAGAGACAGTCTTTTAAAGAAAGATGAAAGGAATTAAACAAGGGCTGGGGTGGGGAGAACGAGGAAAGGGAGGGATTGTTTAGAAGAGAATAGAGAATAAGTAGGGGTGATCAAGGGAAATCAAGCAAAGGAAAATTTTAAGCTAATTTTCCGCTAAAAGTTCCTAAAAATGAGGTGTATTTTAGAGTGGAATGATTCCGTAGTGGAAATAGAAGATGCTCAACTGTGTGAATGATATAAGCTAGACTGTCTGGAAAACTGGCAAATATATTGTAGAGAACAATTTTGAATGTAAACTGTCTTATTCCTAATTTCTACCATTCTGTGAAAAGTAATTGCATCATTAGACCTAAGAGAAGGAACTGCATTAGCAGGCACAGGTGTACAGTTTAAGCCTTCAGGTGTCTGCACTCTCAAGGTATTATTTATATATTTTGTACTCCTAATGTTGCTATGAGGTGGCTGGGAATGGTCACCATGCAGAGATGGTGCTTGGCATCCCCTGAGATGTGGGCCCCACTGCCCTTCCAGGCAAGACTCTCAGACCATGTCACAAACGGATGCTTGCTTTGCCCAGTGGCAAGTATGAAATCAGAGGTGACTGGCTAGAGCAGTCAGTTTGCCAGGAAAGACACCTTTTGTTTTGCTTTGCCCTTACCAGTTTTGACCTTTATAGAACAAAAAGTTTCTCCTCACCGTTGAAGGAAAGCTTTGCTGTTGATTCTAGTGAACGCTAACGTAGCACATAGACCATTGTGGCAGAAATGACTGTGCCATGACATATGGATATTTTGTTTCTGCTGTGAAACTGGCCAGGTAAAGACTGTTGAACACAGCAACTTCACCTGCAGATTTCTGGTCTAACTTCCTCCAAACTCAGGCAGTGAAATTAAAGTTTTGGACCAAGATTGTTCGGTGTGCGTTGATCAGTGTCCCAAAGCCCTGGGGACTGGTCTGTGTTTGGCTGGCGAAGGGTGCAGGGCACAGCTGCACTTGGGGATGTGGGACAGATATGGGAGCGCAATCAGATGATGCTTATTCAAACCTGGGGAAAGGGAAAGAAGCTAGCTCCTTTCTAGATATCTCCTGTGCTAAATTTGTACCTCGGCTTGTGTTTGTCAATATTTTTGGCATCTTTGAGCATGGTAGACAAGGCAGAAAAGGAAGATAATGAAAAGCATGATAATGCTGCCTTCATGTTTTACATTTGGCATGGACCGAGATTCCTTGCAAAGGTGTTTGCTGATCAGCAGGTGCAGAGCACACCAGGTCTCTGTTTGCTCTTAGTATTTGCACCAGCCATTTTGAATGAGCTGTTCCCTTTAGCAGGTGAAAGCACCCCTGTTAAGAATTTGTCTAATGATTGTAGGTGGACAACAGAGGACTACCTTTGTGTAACACCAGCAGTGCAGACTTAGAAAGTAGATTAAGCTTGTTTTGGATATTTTGGCTTGTCAGATATAGGCTCTGATATGTGTAAATTGTTTTAGGAAAATCTGTGTTGGAACACGTCTCTGAATGGCAAGAGAAAGAAATGGGTATTGTAGTCATCCCAGATACTTTCAATTTCGATTGTTTATAGCACCGCTTACAGAAACTAACACTATACACAAAACTGGTTTTGAAACTGCCCTTTTTTCAGAGTTAATGACCCACAGGCTAATGGAAATTTGCCAGTTTTTACCAGCTGGGTTCTGGCCTGATTTTGCTGGGAAAGAAAACTGCAAGGCAAAGAAACCATTTGGATTTTTGAAAGTCTGTGATGGTTGTCTTCTCTCATTATGTAGCCTTCGCGCTTTTTTTCTGATGTGTTTATAATTGACCTGTACTTAGCAGAATTGCTTGCTTTGTCCAAGGACAGCATACCCTGCTTGCCCAGGAATTCCCTTTGACAACTGCATTTAGATCCACTTCTGTGAAAACCCAAACCCATCCCAGTCAGTGTGAAAGGACTTCTGTTAAATCACGGTTTTGAGGATCCACTGACACAGCTCAGCTGCCCTAGCTCCATCCAGCAGAGGGTAGTCATCTGCATTTTATGTTACGCTGCTTCATTTATTGCACTTGGGTCTTTCCAAGGCGTTACCTGGGCACTGCTCACCTGATAGGCATGGCCGATTCAGCTCACACAATTAACCTGGGAAAGGCAGACTCTGTACCTGAGTGCCTTTCTTTGTAAAATCAACAAAAGAGAGCGAGCCATTTATACTAATTATATATATCAGAAAAATATCCCTAAAGGCAAGACTATATAACGTGCATTATGTTCAGGCAAGTATGGGATCATTAGTGTCATTCGTGATAATTTGATTTACCCCTGTGGCTTCCAAACAATACATGGCCCGTAGCCTTGTGAATTGGTGTGTGTTAAGAATTGCATGGCAGCCCTACATTTCTAGAAGGAGAGCTCTTAGGTCTTACTATGATGAAGGCTCTTTTGTTGTAAAAGTTTCTTTACTAAGATAGGTGTTACTTCAGTTCACACGAAACAAATTGACGCTGGAGTTTTCAGTCTGAGTTGGCCAGAGACAAGTTGTGAAAGCATCTAATTGTAGCCTAAACAAAACCACACTTTCCTTAAAAACATGACAGCATATCATTCTAAATCTATGGTGCTTTGCCAGGAACCATTTCAAGCGAAAAAAACCTATGTGCAAAATGCCACCTTAGACAAAACAAACCAGCAAACCTGTGTATCAAATTGAGTGCTTTTGACTGCAATGTTGCACTGAAAATGTTGTCATTGCTTAAACTCTCTGTCACTCCATGCAGTCGAAGACACCAGTGTAAACTTAAGAAAATGATAAATATAGAATACTGGCAAACGTAGCTTAAATACAGTTACTAGTAAACAACCATAGCTGGACTGTCTGATTTCCAGGACTGATTGCAGCCAATTTTAACTTAGATTATGAAAGATGAAGAACAGAGAGCTTTTAAATCCTGATTCCCAGTTCTTTACAACATTTATCAGTGTACAGTGGCTTTATTCATGACCTGAGTCTGGTTGTGATAAATTTTAATAAATGTTCCATAATGTTATTGTAGAAATTATAGACATACTTAGCTATCAAGTTGTTGGGCATATGTCAGGGGAAGAGAAGTTGATGGGAAGGGCTGAGAGCAAAGGGGCTGTTTGTTCTGCTAAATATGTAGAAATTTTTGCTGATGAGAAGGCAGCTCTGCTGTTGGGTGTGCTGGAGAAGCCTTAAAGTGGCCATTGCAGCTCCCAGGTGGGATTGTAGCTCACATGAGCTGGCAGAAGGTGCTGCTCTCCCACCCTCCCCTCTGCACTTTGCTTTGGCCTGTCGGCTCTCAAGCAGCCGGTGACCGTGCAAAGCTGTGAGGGAGAGGCACCTCTTTCCCAGGGTGTCCCCCAGCTGTGGTCTCTCTGGGCAAAGCAGGGGCTCCATCCTTTGTGCACCTGCATGGAGCCTTCCCAGCTGCAAACTTCAAGCCTCTTCCAATTCCTAAAGGCAAATTTCAGCTGTACTGAAAACAGGGGCAAAATTCCCGTTGACCGCAAACAAGCGGGAGCACAGCCAAGGCCGGAATGATACAAGCTTAATAATCAAGCCCCAGTTCACAAGATGTTGAGTGCTTCTGCGGCAGGGGTGAATGACTTTCCCTGGGCTTTGCTGTACTGCACACAGCTCCGTATACGGTCCTCTGGATGCTGCTGTCCGTGGGTTGCTCCACGTGCTTGACAACAGGGTGATTCAGTTTGGGAGGCTTCGAAGTTTTTAGCTCAGGTTTAGGGAAAATATGCCACATGAGTCATCCAGGAACTTTGTTTTCTCAGTGAATTCTGTGGTAATTGCACATTGCAGCAATGTTTAGGACAAAACAGTATAAGACTTTGGAGCCTTTTGTTACAGCCAGTCATATCCCACTGACAGCCAAGTGTTTGTCAAATTAAGCAGACAACTCATGCCTGGCTGTCTTTTGGGGATTGGCGGGGGGACAGGGACAGGAGGGGGCATGTCTTATTTGAATGTGTCAGTGTGCATACAGGAGAAGAAAGGGAGACAACTCCTTTATTCTTTCTTCCTTTGCAAATCTGGCCTTCTCTGTTTCATGATGAATGGAATTTTAACTTTAGTACATAGTGATTGTTTTAATTTTGGTCTTGGGGTACCCAGGAGACAAAAAATTAAGACAGGAATTAGTGGAAAAAGGACCGTTCGTTATATTAGTGCAGTGTATCAGTTAATTCCGGAATTAATAAAATGGACAGGTGGTAGTGGTGCTTAGGCCACTGCGTTAGTTGTATCCCCTTCCGCGTGCTCCTGATGGTGTGGAAGTTAGGCCTGCAAGGTGGCCACAGCACCACGAGCAAGTGAGCATCCATGAGGGACAGTCTCACCCCTGTGCTGATGGGGGAGACCTTGTCAACTGCCAAGGTCAGCAGAAGGTTCAACTACCCCTTTTTCACCTGTCATTTGTAAAGACCACTCCCTGGAGGGAGCTGGCTGAGAACAGGAGAGGACTTATGAAAAACACTTGCATTTATAGAAGCTTGAAGATCTCTCAGACCCTATGGTAATAAGATGCAGACCTGGAAATGCCAGAGACAGGGTAGACGAGGCTGGTGTTTGGCACAGGAGAAGTGCTGAATGTGTTTGGGTTCAAGACACAAGCTCTGTTTCCCCTTCAGGAAGGTAAAAGGTAGCTGTGTGGGAGTCCTGTGGCTCAGCCACAGCCCTTGCGTGTGTTTTGTTTGGATATTTCTGATCTCATTACCTCCGTGGTTGGCACTTTGGGTTTTAGCAGCAGTGTCCTGTGCAGTAGTTATTTTGGAGCTTGGCTTCCTGTGTTTGTTCCGGATCTATTCATTAATAATAATGGAGTGTAAAATCCTTGCTCTTTTTTTTTTGAGTTATCAAAATAAATGCAGTCTTTGTGACCAGTTCTAGTTGTATGTGGGCTATATGATCTCTGTTATTTAAATATTTGCTCATCACACTACCTTCCAGCTGCCGTATTAAGCCTTCTAGAACACTGACTCCAATGAGGAATTAAGTTCACTGTGAAGGGAAGGAGTTTCTCATTTACTTCCAAAGCTACTCATGATGCGTTTGGAAAGATAAATAGAAAGAGAACACAGACAGAATGTGAAGAACATGTATGCAAGCTAACAGTCTCGCAGCAGAGAAAAGAAGAAAATCAGAGGTTACATCATATATTGTAAGAATACATTATTTTGTTTTCAAAACGGTTATTCAACAGCGGGATGAATCCTTGAGTCATTTGGTGTTTGAACTTCCAAAATGACTTGTGGTTGTTCCATCGTTCTTCTCCCACAATCCCCAAAGACACAAAAGTTAGAGGCAGTGATTAATCTTTCTGTATTAATGGCCTGATCCAGCATTTACTGATGTTGAGAGAAGGCTCCTGATATACTTCAGCAGATTTTGGAACGGGCTGGTGATTTTTAACTATGATACATAAGCAGCAAATGAGAAGCAAGTTAGGAAAATCTTTCCAAGTGCTGTAGACCCAGTTTAAAAAACTGCTGTATTCTCTTGTAAGACTGTCTAGAAACCTTAAAATATACTTAAATACACAAGCACATGGCTTATAATTCATTGTGATCACTTCCTACCTTTGATCTTTTGTTTTACTTAACATCACTTGTGTGCATATGTGTGTATGTGAGAATAAATAACTTAATCCTAATTGTCTGAAGATATACATATAGACATATAACAGGATGTATTGCTTATATAATGCCATAAATGAGCATAGTGTTTGTGTGTAAATTATATTTAGATATAAATTTCCTACAGTATATATGGCCAATATAAATAAATTCTTGTCATGGTAGTGGTTTTTATCTATATATTTGCCTTATAAACTAGCAGGTAATAGTTTAATTCAAAAGGTCCTTCCAAAAATGCAATTAATGTCTTCTGTTATAGTTTCCCTGGGTTTAATAATCCCCTTTTCCAGATTTATATTGGTTTCTGGAAAGTAATGCTTATTAGAGTGTTTTTCCAAATTGGCCACAATAATCCACTGAGATCTGCCAGCTGAATCATTGCTATGCTTGTGAAATTGCCAGGATCGCCTGACAGTTATTACTGGGGTAGAAGGGGAGGGGGAAAGGGAATGAAAATTTCATAATATGTCACTGTTATTGATACCTTGGCTACGGGTCTTAGATTTGGATTGATATGTTTACCAAATTCTATATGAAAGATGGAATGCCTCGTGGTAGATTGGCAGTGCTGCTATAACAGAGACAAAATTTAGTAATTTCGTTAGGCAACTGTGTTTTATTCTGGGCATATTTTAAACGTGTATATATATGGATGCATGTGTGTATATACGTATATGTAAATATATACATATGTTTATGTAGGTGTGCGTACTCCCTCTGCCCCCTTCCCCCAGCCTGGTTCTTGGAGAAATGAAGGATATATATATTTGCTGAACCAGGGTCATGCTTTACATGCAAAATCCCACCACCTGTGCAAAATGTGTTACCAGGTCACAGTTAAATCATTCACCTGCTGCCAGGCACGTTTAACATCTTAATGTGCTCATTCTCTTCTGTGTACTATAGAGGAATGTAGGAGGCAGGGAGTGAATAGCCGTAGGTCCAATACGTGTCGTTTTCTCCTGTACTTCTAAGATAACCGTAAGGAGCTGATTTTGCAGCATCTGAATTAACCTTTTGTGTGAACTGCTGCGGAACTGGACCCTAACCCTGAGTTGGAGAGCGATTTACACCCCTAGCAGCTGCTGACAATGGGACGCTGGATCCCACTGCCTAGCTGAAGAGGTGTATAAAACAACAGCAGGGCTATGGCCTGCCAGGGCTGTGCTGGAGGGAGAAAGACAAGATGCCTCCCCCCTCATGAGCCCTGGCACCGCTGCTGGGACAGACCGCATGTGGGGATGAGTGCTGCAGGCTCTGGGTATCAGGGATGAGAGTATTGTGTCCAACAGCCATCCCTGGTGAGACTGCTTGGGGCAGTGCCCACCCCTAGTGAGCATTTGTGCACGGGATTTATATTCTGCTGCTGCAAACAGGCTTCTGTTTCAATAATCGATCTGACTAACGGGCAGGATGGGAGGTGTAAGAGTAGCGTGCTGCTGCCCAGGCAGCTGTGCAGTGCTGCAGAAATATCCGTAGGGACGCTTATGTGGAACAAATGGCGTACGCTGGGGGTGCAGGGCTGTCATTGCCCTGCGCAGGTGTAGCAGACCCAAAGTCTTCCTAATACAAGGCATAAAAGCCACTCTGGCTTGGATTTTTCTGTTTGTGGTGTTGCAGCTACTGCAGCTTTATTATGAAAGTTTTGCCTTTTTTTGTAGATGATGGGCTGAGATAGTGGATGCCCACTGCAGTAGAGCCAGAATAATAAGATTCTGAAACGTTCTACGATTCTATGATTCTTTCATTCCACAATATATGGTTACAGACAATTTCCATCTCAGCAGACGTTAATGTGCACAGTCATGGTTTGAAGCAATAAAATTCCCCTAAATTTTCCTTGTGATGAGGCTAAGTTTCCCTTAAGTACCAGCCAGTGCAAAAGGCACATTGCTTTGGAATTATCGTTCGGATCGTTTCTGTCCCTGAGCTCGAGTGCTTTACAGTTTGAGGGAGCAGCCACACAGGCGCACTTCCCCCTTACATACGTTGTGATCTGGCTGTGGCAAGCTGAAGTAGCAGGCAACATGTGAAGAATCGGCAGTGCTGTTTACATTTGAACACCAAATATTGAAGTCAGCGCAAGCCAACTGGACTGCAAAAACAGTCGTCCTCAATTTTTATAGCCTTATAATTTGTAAGACAATTTTTATTACTCTGATTGGAACAGAGATGATGTTTGTAATGCCTGTTTATGCCACTTCAAACTTGAACATAAATCTCATTTTTTAAGGGGATTTTGTGGTTTTCTTGGCTTTATGGATTTTTTTAAATCCATCTTTTATGCATTCTGCTAAATTAAACCAAAATAAACCGAAGGAAAAATATGATGCTTTAAAACAAATTTATTATTTTATCCCTTCTTTGGACAGGAATTTTCATCGAGAGACAAGGATAGAACATTCTATTCAGCCTTCGCCTGCTGATTTACGCTGCCGTCGTTATAAAAGCTGTCATGATGTCCAATAACTAGTAACAGGAACTGCAAGGAAAAGCTTTGTAATACAACGCCGCTCCCATTTTTCTCCCAGCAGCTTTGTTGGTGGTCTAGACGTAATTCCAAAACGTGTTAGATGGTTCTCAGAGAGAAGCGTGCAGCTTCTTTTGTTTTAAGAGAAGTCCAGGCCTAAGATGGCATCATGTAGGCTTCTGCCATGGCTATGAGGTGCAGTGGACTTACTGTAGAAAGCTGCAGATTAAGAAATGATGGCTGTTATTTTCCCGACAAAGCAGACCTTGGATTCTGGTGGTGTAGCATATAGGGGATGCTTCTAACCATGCTATGGGATTCTGCCTTAAGTGTTAGGGAGAACATTGAAAATTAGAGAGTGTATACATAGCAATATGTGCCTGCAAGTCTGGTCAATTGCTAAAGAAACCAACGGTATTTGATAAACCCATCAGTGGTTTACTGTGAGTATGTGTTGATGCCAGCGGTTTTGTTCGACATGTGTAAGTACTTTTAAAAGGTAGCAAGTGCTATTCAGCTACATACCTGATATTAAAATATGAGTTTGTTATTGCAGGGTAGCAAGAATCAGTTGTCACTTGAAATGGAACTTGACAGTATCATTCAAAAAGTCCCATTCTGAGTGTTGCTGGGATAGTAGAACACAGTGGCATCAAAGAATAAGCCTTTGCCAGCAGCTACCACAGAGCAGCAGGTGAGGTGTGACTGCCTTTTCCCATGTTTATAAATAGGAAATGACTGTGGTAACCCTGTGCTATCTACTAGCAAATATGGACTTGTTAATGTTTCCTAATGTAAGTGGTTGATGTTTTATCAGCATTACCAAAGCCACTTTTCTAAAAATTTTTTTTAATCACATTATTTTCAGCTGTTCATTATTATAGTAGTTAGTTGTTACTGGAGGTTATTTCCATACGGGTAGCCGGAGTTGTGTGTTGTATGAGGGAAAGTGGGTTGCTTTGCCTATAGAAGAGTGTGTGTATAGTATTTGGTTGGGGTTTTTTGTTTTCAGGTTAAGATTTCTCCCACTGCAAAAGGGGATGTTGGCATGCAGACTTGACCACAAGTGAACTGCACTT
>Ga0065711_1003297_pt1 | contig 28698 bp, 14 predicted proteins | sample Hoacrofraction12_FD_59098 | JGI IMG/M metagenome (GOLD analysis project Ga0065711, IMG submission 59098) | Hoatzin crop microbial communities from Cojedes, Venezuela - Epithelial fraction 12 v2 (version 2) | ecosystem: Host-associated > Birds > Digestive system > Esophagus > Crop | place... | reverse complement strand
GCAATCTCTGAAGCAATCTCTGGCTGCGCAGCCTCCGCGGCGCCCCACAGATCACTGAGTTTACAGTGATGGGCTATCCCCCCTTACTTTTGTCTGATAAGATAAGCAGCAGTTATTTACTTCGTTAGCTCTTCGGCTCTTGACAACCTCAGTCCGTTTGTCTTTTGTCTTGCATTCGACAAGTCCAGCAAGGCCATCGATTACACCAAGTACCTGATTTTGCTTTGTTATTCTGGGGTTCTACTGCCAAACTTTCTGCAGACTTAACAGCTCTTTAGGGACGTGAAAAGTACTTAAACAGATCTCATTCCTACCAGTTTACCCTGGTAGGCTGATGTTGCTGAAGTCAATATGGATGTTGCTTACATGCTGTCAACTTACTGTTGCATTTTTCAAGTTTTTTTAATTTTAGTGTTCAAGTAAAGTCTTTGAATGTTTCTTACCATGTGGAAATTTGCAAGAAGAGAGATATTGCATGTTATGAACACTCTGGTATTTTGTCTTCCAGATTTCAAAAAGTTAGAGTCTAGATCAAGGATGTGTATTTGCTTTAAAGAGCATCCTGTAAATGTTTGAACTTAAGACTTGTATGCTACTAACTTCATTTTTCAGAAAGATTGCGGTTACTGAAATACTAGACTTAAAAGCTGTATAAGAAAAACCTTGCTTCACATTAGAAGCTATAATTTTAATAGCTATAATGCTTTTACACAATTCAAGTAAAAATAATTATGCTTTATGAATGTTATTTTGAATATTTCGTTGAATCAGTAATGTCTAGCAAAACATTCAGTGATTTTGCTGCACTTGTCTGTATGAGACAGTATTTGACAAAATAAATACAGTAATGTTCAAGAACCCTTTGCGTGACAGCTTGACAATTAGAGTAATTAAGAGAATTGTCTGAAGCTCTGGTAAATGCAATAAATCATAGGTCAACTTGAAATCATGCAGAAATTAACTAAAATTCTTTGATTTTATTTTTATGTAGGTAAATCTAGTATCTTCTGAAGATGAAGCTTGTCTGAAGATTTAGATTAGATATAAGGAATAAATACCATGAGGGTGATGAGGCACTGACACAGCTTGCCCAGAGAAGCTGTGGATGCTCCCTCCCTGGCAGTGTTCAAGGCCAGGCTGGACGGGGCTCTGAGCAACCTTGTCTGGTGGAAGGGGTCCCTGCCCATGGCAGGGGCGTTAGAACTGGGTGGTCTATAAGGTCCCTTCCAGCCCAAACCATTCTGTGATTCTGCGTAGCATGCAATTGTATGATATGAGGGCCTAATTCTGGAACCACTGTAACAGAAATAATGTAGGTTACATGAGTAAATCCATTAATGTAGTTGAAAATTTACTTGGGCAACAAACAAATGCCTTTGAGCATGACCTGCAACATCAGGTCTCCCTAATGTGTTCCGTTTTATTGTTGCAAGAACTGAAACTTTCTGTTGGCCCTTCTGTGAAGAAAAGCTGGGTGGCTTCCCTGTGACTCTAAGCTAGTTAAAGTTTAAATGTTAATAGTCTTCAAGAAGTGCATGCATTTTTTTTTTTTGTTAGACTACCAGTTAATTTGTGCAAACTCCTAATCTCCAGGCAATCTGATTAAAAAAATGTATGTTACGTGTTTCTTTATGCGCTGTGTAGCTGCATGAGGCAATATCTTTAAAATGTAAAAAAGCCTACAAAATGCACAATCTGATAACAACAACAAATCTAATCTAAAGTGACAACTGGGAGACTTTCCCAGACGTTTTTCTCTTTAATGTAACATGACTTTAAATTGATGCAGCCCCACAGTGATTGAAAAACTCTCAGAGCTTGTCTCCCATGATTACATTTCTGATCTGTACAACTTAATTTTTTAACTCGGTGAATCTCACTTTGCGAGTGAGCAGTTTGTTTATGTTTTAAGAGGGTGAGTTTCATTGATGCAAAAGCAATGGAACTGTAATACTGTGAAAAGTAATATTCCTGATAGTGATCCTGGTTGGCAACATGGACCTGTTCTTTATCTGAATGATACAGAAGTCATCTGGTGGATAAGGTGGTGTGTCGAGTGCTGGTTTCTACTTATCTAGTGAATTTAGTGTTAAATTTACACAGAATTAAGAGTAGACAAGCCTTCGGTAACCCTCCCCCATCTCAAAATACCTTTGTTAAAGCATTTTAAGTTTGCTTAAGGTTCATTATATCTTGAAAATTTGTTCAGGTTTTTTGAGGTGTTGTTGATGTAGGTTGTCTGTTATGCACTGCCTTAAGCAAGCAAACAAACAAAAAACCGAATGAGGGTTCCTGAGAAACTTCCTTTTGAAAGAAGTCACTTCAAATTTAGTAATGAACTGAAACAGTATGTGTCAGTGATTGATATAACATTTTATAGAGAGAAATATTGAAGGATAAAGTTACAATATTATTGATTGCTATTCCATGGTTATATCTGGACCTGTGACTGTAGTGTGACATTTGGGTTTCTGGTTACGGTTTAGGTAACTGACAGTAAATTTTAAGTTAAGACCCACTCATCAAGTGGGAAAGAAGAATGGCTCCTTTACTCAAGGATACTTTATTACATCCTTCTCTCCCCAATTACTCCAGCTCTCAGCTACTGGGACAGTACGGTGCAAGGTAAATACGGGGGCTGTATCACCTTGGATGGGAGGGGAATGAGGCAATCGCAGTGAGGAAAGTGGGCAAGTAATGGTGTTCGGCGCTGAAGGGAGTGGAGGAAGGAGAAGGTGGTGGCGAATGTCGCTAGTAATGTGGAGAGGACAGATAAGAAAGTCAAAACACTTACTTGGTACTGGCTGCAGTTTTTGTTTAGAATATGGCTGGAAAACCAAGAATTGGTTTGTAACTTTCAAAATGAGGTTGTTCAAAATTGTGTTGTTTTTAATAAGCCTCAATGTATTCTAGCTTTGTCTTCATATTTTTCTAGTACACAAGTACATAGTTTTTCATTTACCTTTTAAAATGTATACAAGTTGAAGAATGATATACTTAAAGCAATACTTTACAGTACTGTAACTGCTTCTGGGCCTGCCTTCTAAATCTATGTGCAGAAAAAATGATCGTGTGTAAGAAGAAATGGCCTGTGGTTGGCTTTGTAATACAAATTCTAAAAATCTGTTATTTATTTCTGTACTGCTACTCTCAAAAGCAGAAAAGGATACCCATGGGTAGGTGCAGTGATTGGTTGATATCAGTTGGAAATAAAAAGAAATAAAAGCCTTTGAAATGTAGTAGCTGTGCTTTATGTCAGTGGTGCATCATAGTGTGTTGTACTTACAAGATTGTGCCTGACTTATGCTAGGCTAGAACAATCAGGGTTTCAGAAGACAAAGGATTTAATCCATAAAGTAGCGGACAATATGCAGGACAGGTAATAGGTGCAATAGATAATCTTTCTTAAATGAGAAGGCATTGAGGTGAATGTTGTAGTCCTTAGGAACATTTCAACTGCCTTGATTAAAGGTAATAGTGCTCTGGAGGTGCTGGAGGAAAAAAATGGAATAAAAATTGCATTAAAATGTCAATTTTTTTAGAACAGTACGAACGTAAACCAGATGAAAATAGATAAGCAATTTAAGATATCTAATATTAATCTTTCCATAAGATGTAATAACCAAGCATTTTAATGCTTGAACACAAAACTTGATGATCTGCATCTCAGAGTATATATAATGGTGATGATGGTGATTTTCCTGCTTTCTAATCCTTCCTCTAGTTTAGTTTGCATAACCTACTCAGAGTATTTCACAGTGCATCTAAACTTAATTAAGAGCTCAGAGTCCCCAGGAAGGTGGTTGTCTTGCTAACATGGCCAGGTCTTTGGCCAGTATAAACATGCACCTAGAGAATTCCTGACAGGCACCCACAAAACCCCTGGAAGTTATATACAAGCAAACATGTCAGAATGCGTATTTGTATTTTAAACTAGTTGAGCTGCTTCATCTGTTCAGTTATATAAAATTAGTGTCTATACGTCCTAAAAAAAAATTTACTACCAAAAAAGTAAAGTTTTGTTTGTAAGAATATAGTGAAAACTTTGCTGCCTGTAGAATTATTTTTCAGGATCACTACTTTCAGAGGAAGTAAATATTTAATGTTTACTTGTATTTAATTTGTTTGAGAAATTAAGCAATTTGGTATTTAACTGACTGTTTTAATCTGCGACTTCTTTGTTTAAGCATAACCTGTTCTCTTCATATTGCTAGTTTCTTAAAGGACCATTCTGGTATATAAAAAGCTGGGGAGTCAACACTGCATTTCAAATAGTTCAGCTGTGTCTTCGGAGTCTGATTCAAATCACGTCCGTTTCAATTATTCAGTCACTGGACTGGGCTCACAAAGTCCTATGAGGAGTTTGAAGGGATTTGTTTCTCTTCTAGTGGTAAACAGCACTGGAATTACTTGCGATTTTTTCTTTCATTGTCTTTCCATGCCGATTTCTAGAGAAGAGAAATGGTCAAGAAATTTGAATAATTGTGATCTCCACGCTCACCCTTCTTGCCAAGTCGTGGCAGAGCTGTTTTCTGTGGGAAGCTGGGGCAGATCCTTGTGCACAGCCTTTCTCCATCCCATCTCTCATCCTGTGCACAGCAGCCTATGGGGTTTCCATTTTGAGACCTAACCTAACCCATCTTTACCAAGGTGACTGCGGGTTTGTCTGGATTTGCCCTCCAGGATATTTTTAATTGGATATAAAGGAATGACTACATTACTTTAAATTATTTTGATGAAAGAATTCTTGCACTGTCATTAACAATGAGTTAAATGAGCTAAAACTTCCCTCTAGTTCCCTATCTTTTGATGAGGAAACAAAGCAGTTCTTTGCATGATTAAGATTTGTGGTATCACGCCTGAAATGAGAAGCCATAATATATGCTTTATAATTTGTGTAGGTTTTTTTAACTCCTGCATGACTGCTCTTCTTGTGACTGTTTTTACAGCTGGTTTTGTCATATTTTCCTTTGATCTCAGATGCTGACATCATAAGTTTACAGCTATGATTTTATTATTCCTTTATTGCTAAGGAGGCTGATTGCTCAGGCACTTCAAAGAATGTTGGCTTTGAAAATTCCCAAGGCTCTTTAAAAACTCCAGATCTGATGTGATTTAGACTCATTAGACTGAGTATGAATTTTTGGTAGTTGGTGATGATTAAACCATCGCAAGGTGTCTGAAAATGTGTGGAAAACCGTAGGGCACAAGCTAATACCCTCAGTCATTTGAAGTGTGCCAGGAGTTCAGAAAGCTTATTTCCAGTAGCAGTTTTACAGTGTTTTACTGGCATTGCAGCGCAACAGCAGTTTCAGGAATACATACAGAGAACAGCTAAGGAAACAATAAAGATTATTTACTCTGGGAGAAAGATGATTATTCCAGTGACAAAGAAAAGAATTAACTTTTGTTGTTGATAGAGCTCTTGGTCAAATCTTAGAATGCATTATTCTATAATAGTGGCATGCTTTGGCTTGTTGACCTCTTGAGTATTTCTGATCTTACTTGTTACGTAGCTCCTTGTAGAGTTTAGGCAAAAAAGCTGTCCATGTCAAGAGTCAGGTGCCAAAAAATTATCAGTCTTTGAATATCTTGAGGCTTTTTAAAAGAAAGATGTAATCATTTGCCTTATGGATTTTGATTCATCTCCATTTTAACCTGTGCCTTGCAACCATGAAAAATCATTAAATATTGCAAAAATCAGACTCTTCTCAGAAAAAAATTGCGGATGCATTATTACATCCATCATTTTGTGAATGGAAATTGATTTCTGTATCTTAGAGTGTTGGACCCATCGTGCATCACTTTGACTATTTTGGAACATGCAGAGCAGAATAACTGCAGTATTATATTGGGAATCAGTGGGTTTTTGACGTGGGATATTTTCCTGTTGGCTTTAACTTCAATCTTGAGCACAATAAAAGCTAGCATAATTGGCTTAAACTGTGGGGCTGAAGATGGCAGGTTATTTGAAATATTGGGTAACGCAAACTGTAACACTAATACCTTAAGTGTAGCAAAGGTGCATATTCTGCTAAATAAACTTCAGTAATTACTTTAGGGGGTTTTTCCTCTGCAACATTGTAATTTTTCTAGTTTATATTCTTCACAGATTGCTGACCACAGTGACAGTTTTGCTGTTCTTGTATAAAATAACTCACATGTGTGCACCTGGTCTTCATTATTGTTACATCGCATATATGGTAATGGTAGAATGGGAAATTTTCTTTTCTGATTTCTGCTGATGGCGCCTTGTTTTGGGTACGGCACTTTACAAATACATTGTTCATCAAGTGTCAGTATCCATTAAGCAGCACTAACAGGCAAAAGGACTGTACAAAACATGTAATTTTCATAATAAGAAAGTATTTACCATAAAATGCTAAAAAACCCCAAACAACCCTACTTTAACTTCTTTGAACTGTCAACAAATGAACATTCTTGTTTTACCTTGTTGAGGCAAATATATTTGCAGTAACAAAGCGTAAAATAAATTCCAAGAAAACCTTTGAAAAATAGTATCCATCTGCATAAGGTACTGACTAAACAGAACAGAACCACTGAAAAACCCACTCTTTAAAAAGTTAGCAGTGAAAGGGTAATTAGAGGTATGTAAAGTCTATTTTTGGCTAAGTGAGTTTACTTCCATGTCTTAGTATGCTGAGGCTAATTTGGTCCAAGGTATTTTAGAAAATCTTTCTTCTCATTGATTTTGTTTTCCTTGTGATGATTTTTTTTCTAGAAATGTGTGATTCTGAGAAGTTACTCCCAAACCTACAATTTGCATGTTTGACTGTCAAACAAAAGCAATGGTGAGGAGGTTGGCTGGTTGGCCAAAGGCAGGGAAATGTGGAGACTTCTTGTCTCTAACGGGATGACGTGAACCTCTGGGTTGACATGGGATTGCTGTCGAACGCCATCTCTTACAGAGATGATATGTGACTACAGCACCAGATGCTGGTAGGGTTTGGACTGTCACTTTTAAAGAGTGGTAGATTTGTTATCTGTCTTCTGCGGAAGAAATGCCATGTGCTTCAGCTAGGATTTGTGAGTGTCACCACGAGGTGTCACTATTCAGTTAGGAAAAAGTCTATCCAATGGCATGAGTATCTGGAAAATAAATTATAGAGCCCTGAAGGGTGAAAATAGAGGAATATAAGGAAGAGAATTCTTTAATGCCTTCAAGTGGAGCATGTGCTACTTAAATACGCACAATAAACTGACATTAACGTCAGTATTTCCAGCTTTGTTTGTGTGCTGGTTTTCCAAGCTGGAAGGACTGCAACAGGTTTTAACTCGTTTATAGGTCAGCAAATATTTGGGCTTGTAACATGGTGGCTGAGAAGGATAAGTCTTTGTTGTGATCTTATTTATAAAAATAGAAGATACCTAAATATCCGTATCACATTGCCTTGTGGAGAGTAGAGTACTGAACTACCCCAACTTGGTCGGTCACATGCCCTACTGACATGGAGCAATAGAGACATCCTGTGGGAAAGGTTTAAAAGGTACACAAAATAAAGCTTACTTCTGTAGCTGTCCTGGGTTTTGCTTGGATTTATCCATGCCATCTTTTTTTTTTTTTTGGAAGCCAGTGTCTCAAAAGTAAATGAATAGCCATTATGAATTCTGATTAGAACATCTTTGCTTTCTGTGCTTTAATTGGCACTATTTTGGGGTATGGAATTAATGATCTGCGTTACAGGTATGATCATGTTTTACTTTTATCAGAGCCGAGAATTTAGAAATATTAATACCATTTCACGTTTATATGGCTTCTTAATATGCTAGGATATGTTACACGTGTGTATTCCTCTAAAATTAAAGATAACACTTAGGTTTTACTACATCTTTAAATTGGGTCCAATTAATTTATTTAAATTCTTTTAAAAATTATTGTTTAAATCAAAAGCCATGAGAAAAAACTTTCATGTTTTTTGAAAAAAAAAAAAGTACTACTATATTTAATAAAAACGTGGGCTCTAAAGTTCCTTAAAATCTGGTTCTGATAACAGAAGTAATGCCCGAGATTCCTTGATTTCAAGCTACATATAGAATTATATACTTGGATTAAAAGATTGCAACAGATACTAAAGGAATTTGATGTTATTTAAATGATGGGACTTTGGCTGCTGAGTAACCTAGGTGCTTCTCATTGCTGCTTATTTCTTCCCTTAATCTTTCTTTGCCTTTTTTTAAAGCATGGAATAAAAGACTCTCTATCTGATAATTTTATAAAGAGAGATATTTACACCTCATATTGTAATTCACTGTCAGTCTTCCAGTGAGAAATATGAAACTGTTTCTAGGGTTTTTCTGAGCACTTTTTCCTGATTTAAAGTTATAGATGGATAAAATTACAGCACTAGCTCTGTCTGAAAGGATTATTTGCACATCTGTCTGAGGTTAGTACCTCTTGTGTGGTTATCAGCATCCTTTATTGTGCTTGCTGAAAAAGGACCAGATGAGTAACACCTTGCAAGATTAACTTTGTATTGGTAGTCACTAAACAGTGTGAATTTTTACGAACTGGCTGTTGGGGATACTGGAAAAAAAAAAAGTAAAAAGGAGTAGTATAATAATAGTTGGTTGCACATACAGCATCTAGAGAATAGGCTTGGGCTACTGGCAACAAGTGTGATGGAACAGTTGGTGAACAGGAACATAATGAATAGCTATCAGTAGGTAAACTGACACCTTTGTTGTTGTCCAAAAGTATATTCATCTAGCATTAATGAAACAGTTAAAGGATAGATATCAGTTTTAAAACAACTGAAGTTACTATTAAAATAATTACTGAAGTACCCTTTATGTTTTAACTCAAGAGCTTGTGAAGACCATGTAGTTGGTGTGTCCTTCCTGACATTTTTCAGGGCTGTTGACTAAGCTAATTTAAAACAAATCTGCTAAATGTAGTTGTAGCCTTTTTTCTAGGGGAGTTTAAACATGTCATTAACTTCAAAGAGGTGAGTGGAGGATTCTTTCCACATGCATGTGAAGGACTATAAAAGTGATCGGCAAGCTTAAATTAAATTTTGAATATTTTTGTGTAATCACTGTTAATTTGGTTTTGCAACCCATTCCTGGCAGATATCTGTGGGAACCAGATGGCTAAGTTGTGTTGACTGGAAGGAGATTTTCAGATGCTTTTTACAGAAGCTCTCTATAATTGATTTGTTGGCAAATTAAGAGTTACTCACGAGATGTGTTTTGTTTTTGCTGCTCTGTTTAAAAAAGTATGCTGTTCTGTGCAGCTGCACTTAAATTTTTGAATCTGCGAATAACATCAGTTTTGCTGAGGATCTGTTTATTAGTGTAAGCATACTTGAGAAAGATTTGAAAGTTGAGAATGAGTAACGGTGACAAGTTAAATCCTAAAGCTTCTGCTTAGATTTGTGAAACATTTTTACTGAATTTTCTGGTTAAGTTGATAGAATTTCACTCTCTGAAGACTTAGGCTTCTGTATTTTAACTGAATAAATGTGATCGTTTTCGTGGTGCAACTCTGATCTTCTCGTGCCTTTTTGTTATTGTTGTTCTGGATTATTTTACCGGAGTGCTTTTTCACGTATAAAACCAGTTCAAATTAATGTTATTCAGAGTTGTATTTGAACACTTCAGCAGAAGGAAATAGCAAAGCTGAAACTTTCTGGACTCGATGACTGCTGAAGTTTACATGGATTTAAGAGCAATTAGTCAGATTAATGAAAATAAATGCAATAAAAAAAATTGTTAGACACAGAGGTACTGTCTCTGACTCTGGATGTCCTGCACTTAAAACTTGTTGAGAGAGTAGGAGATTATCCCAAGGCAGTGTCATATTTTTGTATTCTTCCTTAGGCATTAGAAGGTGAGAACTCTGCTTGTGTGAATATATGGGTATAGTCTTTAATTATATATGATATATTTATTTTTGCCTCAGGATCTCTGTCATAGCTTGTGCAGGCAGGATGTGAAAATTTGAGGGACATGGTGGCAGCCTGTGTTGTGGTAGAGAAGATGTGTTAGTAGCAGGATGGGTGACTATGTTGAGGTCTAGCTAGTACTCATCTTACACCCACTTGAACATTTAAGTTGTTCTTTATTGCAACCAAATTTTCTTCTTTCCCTGTGAATTTTACTTGCAAAGGTGGTATTAAGAGAATTGATTTTCTTTTGGAGAATCACAGAATGTTTTGAATTTGTTTCTGATCCAAAGTTTTAATTAAAGTTTTAATAGCATTCAAAAGAAGAACCTTAAAAGGGAACACTTATTTAAAACAAATTTAATTTTTGTTTTCTTTTGTGGTTCTTTCCTTCTAAGACAATCATGTCATTCTGTGGGCCAGGAAATATTCCAGCTGTCTTGTCAGAAACTTGTCAAATGTTCATAAAAATTTGCGACGCACTTTAAATAATATTAGTGTTTAGCAGAATATGTGTATGCTTATTTGTATAGTGTAGTAATGCATGTACAGAGCTAAAACAAGTATGGGGGCTGTGGAGAAGAATGTATTTTTAAAAAAGAATAAATGCAAAACAAAAAAGCTTTCTCATCTTGTGAGTACTAATCTGAGTTGACTGCTTTTTCTGAGAGACATTAATGTCTTCTGTAGTTAGAATGGGGACCCAATAGCTGCTCTGACTTCAGTGATGAAAATCTGATAGCTTCTTATGGCTGGTTAGATGGCAAATGGATGAGACCCAGTTCTTTTGTAAATCTGTTGGTGAAGTTTCAAAGCTATTCAAAGTTTTAGTGTATTTAGGTTGTGTCTGTAATGACTGCTTGCTTTATTGTAGCTGAAATCATTCATTCAGAGGTTAACTTCAGTTTTATTGAATTATTTGTTATGAAAGATGACCCTAGATTTCAGGACTTCATAAAGTATAATTTTTGGATACTGTTCCCAGCAACCATTTAAATTAAAAGCTGATGAGGTCTTAGAGATACAACTTAAAAATTTCTGCATTATTTTTAACTTAATTGAAAGTTGATATACTGTCTTATTGACCTGGTTGCGGTAAAAAGCTACATTCTTTGGCAAATAGTAACCACTGTGTGTGGTCTAAATAGATATTCAGCTAACACAGACCAAGCCTTGCTTTGGTTAAAGACATCTCTTTCCACACATTTTCTAAGCTATAATGAACATTTTTGACAGTGGTTTCCCGAAACACTATAAAGCTCCAGTAAAAATAGAGCACAAATCCATTTGTACACAAAGCATTTAGCATGAAATGTTCCTTTGAATTCTGTTCTTTATTGTAGTGAACACCATATTGCTCCTTTTCAAAGCTAAAGTTTCTAAACATTTAAAGTAATTTAGTTCATCATGTTTGAGGTATGTTTATGTATAAGCCTCCCCCCTATCCCTCCAGCATCAGTGAAATATAAAATCTTTACAAATATATCATCTTTGTAAGATAAAATATCTCTGTAGAACCATGCAGAACATGTTGGGTTTTTTTTTTTTTCAGAAATCACATTTTAATCTCTGAAGTCATTGGCTGGATCAGGAATTGGAGCTGTACTGAGCATCGAGGTTAATGCTTCTAACGTAGATAATTCTTTAAGTGAATACCTTTGGGAGGGTTTGGCTCAGGGGAAGAATATTTTATTGGTACTACCCCTATGAACTAGGGCAATATGGCCAGTTGCAGTATTAGTAAGAGTTCTACATAGTACTATTTATGACTTGTAAGAGAGAATGGATTTTGTTTTTAAATGTACAAAGACTCTTGATGTTTCTTCTATTTTCTACAGGAATGTAGACAAATTGGTTTTTCATTGTCTTGTGCGTCATCATCTCCAAGCAAATGTGTTTCAGAAACCTTAATTTCATAATTTGTTTCAAAGTTGTAGCTATAGATTAAGTTTAAAAAACATAATGCTTGTACCCAGTGTACTCTAAAATTTTATTTCCTTTCCTAGTGTCTTAGATGTTTTGGGTTTTTTTTTATTAGTATGGGTATCTAGTCCCCCCTTTTAATTCAGCATCTCTTTTGCCTGAGCCATAAAGGCATACTATAGATAACAGCAAACCACAAGATACTTGGCAACGTGTGTTGCATTGCAGATTAAAATCTGGCCTTCAAGCCAAAATAACTTTACCCTTGCATTGCAGCAAATTGCTCCACTCCCTGGAGACAATGCAAAATGCACTCTGTCGATGGCTGTCTGGCTTGACTCTTGTCTCCACCTGATCATCTTTCTGTGCAGTTTCTTCTGTCTTGATAGTCTGTCCTGGCACTGCTCATCTTTATCTCCTGTATTTTTTTATCTGTTAATCTGACAAATATTTCTTATTTGCTTTCTCCCTTGTCCTCGCTATCTGACACACTGAATGCTGCGAGAGTGTAAAACTGCAGGCGTTATGAAGTAGACAATGATAAATGAGGAGAGGAACAAAGAGATTTTCATATTAAAGTACCCTAAGTCTCTGACAACAAAATCCATAGTAGAGTCGGAGTCCTTTGGTGGTAGTCATTGGAAGGTGTGGTTACTCGGTACCTTTGAAAATCAGCAGTTTATGGAAATGTTTAATATAAACAGAGCTGCTCAGTATGAGGAACATGCAAACATGCATTTCAGATCTTTTGACCATGTTGTTTTGCATGTTGTTGAAAAAGACAGAGCCCTTGTCTGAGCTCGCAGGCTAAGTTGCATGAGTGGGTAACTGCTAGGGCTCTAGGCTTTGCCTGTAAGGATATCAACTTGGGACGCTCTGTGAAAAAGTGGGACTTAGAGGTATTTAAACAAGGAGAATGAATATGAATCTATTGAAAGGATAGAGATTGACATGAAAGAGTACAGAGGGTGAAGCATGGGGAAGCAAAAAAACTATCAAAGAATAGGAAAAATACATTGAAAGATGTAAGAGACATTGTGTAAGTGGGATTAGAGCAGAAATGGCAGGAATGGGAAGATTGTCCATTTTTCCATGTGTAAGGAAAACTTAAAGGTGATATTTGAAGATGTATTTTTCTTTCTATTTATTCTCCCTCCTGCCCTTGCCTTCAAGAGGGGGGAAAAAGTTTGACATCTGCCCATCCCTTTCTCTCTCAATCGAATCAGTTTTGGTTTCTGTTGTTTTCCTAATTTCCAGAATTGTAAACAGAATTTAAAGTTTTTAGCCTAACCTCAAGTCTATACAGGAAGCATTGGCTTCTCTGCTGAATGCTGTCACTGGAATAACGTATTGCGAGCTTTCCTGATAGAAATAACACCTGTCAATATTAGCAATTATTTTTTGCATCCTGTTTTGTTCAGGTTAGCAAGATAATGGTTGGAATTTAATTTTATCTTCTTATCAGACAATTCTTTTTGGCTGCTTACAAATGTTTTTCAACTAATCCATCAACTGCATCAAATATTTATTTTCTGAAGTTTGAAGTTGAGATGTGTGGTAGTGATTCTTTTAGCAGACTGCTAGATAGTCCTCTTGTCTGAAAATGGATGGGCAGAGTTTGGGAGCCTTTCTTTTAATCGTATGTAAACCTGTCATATTAAATCTGTCTCTTGCATTTTCTTAGACTAGGAATATTTCTAGTAGCAGAATCAGAGAAGATTAAATATAAATGAAAGTTAAGACCCCTTGAATCTATGTGAAGAATTTGACAGTTCATGGTGGAATGTTTGCTGTCTGCTTTGGCTCATTCGAAAATCACAGCAAACCAAAAATCTCTGAAAGGTGGTGGCTGGCAGGTCACTATCTAATTTATCTATGGTATTTACAGAAAGAAGAGCACATCTCATAACTGCTTTACCAAATTTTAGATGATGAGGGTTAGGCGGAGTACGTATGTACCTGAAGGCGTAAGCTGTATTTGTCTGCTTTCTGTTCTTAAAGCATATACAGGGTTACAGCCTACATATGTTTGTCAGAGTGATTAATGACTTGTATCCATACATTAGAAATGAGAGTATTAAGATTTATATCTCTTTGCTTTGAAGAACAACAGCAAGCCCATAAATACATGCTAAATGTACTCCATCTGATGAGCATGTGCCCTATAGTGGACATTTACAGTAAATGACTAAAGCCATTTAGAGGGGACTTTTTAAAGCTGTTAAATACACTTTAAAATGTCATAAGATGTCATGAGCCATGTATGTAAAGCCGATATATTTATCAGACACTTTAAGAACTGAAAAGGTCTTGCCTTTGTACCTGTTTCTTCTTTGCTTTCTGAACTGATGAATGCATTACTAGTGATGGGGATGTTAGGACAGAAAAATACAGGTAGTGAAGGTCCTAAACTTTTCATAGTGTTTATTTACATAGATTATTCAAAGTGCTATAAGGATGACTGATGGGTGATATATCTTGGTGATGGAAAAGTTCTTTTAAGTTATGGGGGATTTACAATACCTAAATTAGGTGCTGTGGGGAGTTGTATGAAGGTCTGCCAATAGGAGACAGTATGAAAGAAGTTTGTATAGTTTTTTTGCCTTCTAAATAAGATATCAAATATTCCAGGACTTTAGAGATGTTCTAGGTCTATCTCCTTTACTGACTTGTCCCAGAGAGCACTTCTGAGGCAGGCCTGCTAGTATCAAGTTCGATGGTGTCTGACCCTGAGCACTGGCTTATCTTCCCTGGGATACCGTATCCTCTGTCTTCATTACTCCTGCCTATTTATAGGTTCTCTTTGTGCTGAGATATTCCAGGATTTTTTTCCTAATCCACAACCTAACATGGTGAAAAAAACTCTTGTTCTTTAGAAGCAACAGTGGGCCCAGCACTGGATTAGAGTTACGTCTGAGTGACCTTGCATCAGCACTATGAGGTTAATGTCTTCAAGAGCAGATGTACCCATGGCTTAAATCTGCAATTTGTATAAACATCAACAGGTTCAATGGACATGTATATGGCTTTGTTAGAGAAGGAAATCGGTCAAACACGTGGCCATACATAGCGTAGAAAACTGTGATTCTGAACCTCCAGGTTTTTATTTCTGGGTTAGATACAAACCTGTTCATAAAATACATCTGAAGAAGACACAGAAGATTTGATTTACGAGTTGTCTCACTCAGCCAGCCAATAGCACTGTTCATTTCTATAGCACTCATTCTCAATAGAAATTCTAGATTACTTGAGCAAGCTTAGGCACTATGATTTTGTATGCCTTTTTTTTTTTTTCTCGGTCATGTAGAAGTCTGTGAAAATTCTTCAAACAGAGTGCTTTTCTAAGAAGTTGGTTTAAAGATTTCTTGAAATGTTGTTTTGATAATGTAGCACTTTTTTCCAGTATTATTGATGGATTTAAGGTATCTGAACTGACAGCGAGTGAGCTGTATCTTTTAATGATACAAGGGAGTATTGAATGACGACAGACTTTTTTAGCATCTCTGAGCAGTACAAATTGCTAACATCTTTGCATTTCTGTAAGAAGTACCTGCTTACAGCCCAGTGGGGTTAAGAATGTTGTTTACTCTACTCTTGACTCCTGCAATATAACAATAAAAATGTGATTAAAATTTAAGTAGTCATGAGAGGTTTTTGCTATATCTAATTTCTTAATACTGGTGTGCATTAAAACTGAATCATGGAATAATACTGTTGTGGTAAGTAATACTGTATTACCTTGTTTAGCAACCAACAGAAATAAGAACAGTAATTTTGTGATAAGTAGTCTTGTCCAAATATGCTGAGTTCGAAGATTGTTTAGCGTTAAGGTTGTGTTAATTGTTTCCTCTGTAGGTTGTACCAGTATTTTCTCCATAGACCTCTATTTTGTAGTAGTTAACATACCACAAAAATCTTTTGCACCACAAGGTTTGATACTGAGTTTTTCACATCAGAAAGCATTTTCAACTTCTGTTTTGGTTAGGTAGTGATTTAAGTAGATTTCACAAGGAACGCAAGAGAGGAGCAGTCTTTTTTTCAGTGTCTTTGCTTCATCATGGAAAGAAAGAGTTACATATTTTAAAGTTGTCACCTGCTGATGTAATCTAGATGTCCTTGGTATTAAAATTATTTTACTGTATTGAGAATATGAATGCTTTTGAAAATGTACTGCAGTTTAAAGTAAATATTCTGTTCAATATAATTTGATATGGATTGAACTTATTTTTCTTATAGTAAGTACTGTTTTCTTGTATATTCACACTATGCTAACTAAGAAACTGTCACTTTAATTTACAGTGAGATGATACAATATCATCCCTGCTGTAAGATAAAAAGATTTTTGAGAGTAGGTGATAGCTATAGATTCATATAACGATTGATACAATTAATATGTGTCCAATAGAATTGAAGTTTAAATTGTGGAAAAAATAGGAAGGGAAGGTATTTCAGGGATGGCATATTTTAAAAGATAAAACAAACCTGCATGTGGCTCCAACACAGCGGCACGTGCTGGCTGTCGTGGCTCCGCAAATCCCATTGCTGAGCTTCTCTTAAGCTCTGTGCATGGTACAAGGTGAGTGCATGCATACCCACACATACTTCAAGTAGTTTTAAACTGAATTCAAGGGAGGCTTATGTCATGTATGCGTAGCAGTGTGGGGTCCAGTGGAGACTGCAAGACTTGCATGGAACCCTTGAAAGATCGGATAGCTAGTTTGTGTGGATGTGCTGAGACTCTGTAGTTACTGCTTTGAAAACTAGGTTAAAGCTAGCTCAGGAATATGGCTGTACAAACTCAAAGAACGAAAACATAATTTTTTTTTTTTGAGCTGTGCTGGAGAAAGCAGTGATGGTCATCTCCTTTTCATAAGTGCCTAGACTGTTTTATCTGCTGTCTGGTTTAAGTGAAATCTAAAAACGATGGTGGTGCCACAGAGGAATTTGCAGTACTCCTGCTGAGCAGTGAGCCACGGACTCTGCAGCTTTCATTTGGGCACCAGCCGTGGCATGCGTGGTGTGCCTGTTGTTAGCAGCACCCGCTGCCGAGTGCGGTGTGAGCTCTGCCATCAGGGATGGATACCAGGCCCTGCAGATCTCAAGCCCTGGCAGAAAGCAGCTGTCGTTGCTGCTCATTGCAGGGTCAGGGTAGGTTTAGAAATGAGCTGCTTCATGTGTACTGTCTTTTAACTGTTTATTTAAAAATTTACTTCATTTTTTTTCCCCTCTACATTAGCTAAACTTGAGCAAGGGGGCTGAAGTATTACCATGTGCAGAATGACCTATAGCCGAGTGGTTTGGATAGATTCCTGTGAATTCTGAGGAGTTTATTAGGCCCCTTGGGTAGAGGAGAGAAATGAGCATAGATCCCTTATTCCCTGCATGATTTGCAGATGATATTAGCTAATGAAAATATTACAGTATAGTAATACCTACCTTCCGACTTTAAGTCAGCTTTAGCTGTACATTAGGGGTGGCAACGTTCAGTCCTCAGAGGACACAGCCCTATCTGCCTATAGCCCCGTTCATGTCCAGACTTCTGGCCTGCTGTAATAGCTACTTCTTTTCAGCCTCGGACATGGAAGAGTGCCCCTTTCATTCAAGGGAATGCATGGTTGCAGTTATCTGGGAAGCCATCAAGTTCTCGTGTGTAGGTGCTGTGGAATTTGAGCATTATAGGCATATAATACACGTTCCTAAGCCTCAGTACACAATAGCATCTATTCACTGACCAGACTCTGTGCTCAGTTAAAAGTGGAGCATAGCAGAATTAAGCATTACTTAATATCAGCTGTTTGCCTGTATAGCTCCATCTGCCTGTTCATCCTCAATTTTTCCACGATTTCTTTTGGAAGAGTCAGAAAGGGAGGTGGTAAGAGTATAAATAAGCAAAGGGATCCTGTGCAATGACTCGTGCTAACTCTTCTGATTCTTGAAAGCCGTGCATTAATGTGCAGAACCGAATGGTGGAAGTGTGTGGGATGGCTTTACTTACAGCATTTTGCTTTATGGTTGTTTGGAAGCAGTTCCTTGTCACCATATTTACTGCTTTGGTAAAGTAAATCTTTGACTTACTTTAGCAGTTGCAGTCTGTTAAAGAACTGTTTTCTTCATATTCAAAAAGCACTTCATGTTCTCTCTCCTCAGGTCTCCCCCTGGATTCCTTGTCTGTTTTTGAATCTGCTTTTTCACTGTTTTAAGATGATTTATTATATATTGTTCCATTCTGAGGAAGATGATCAGTTTCATCCCTTATACTGTACTTGCTATGATTAATGTGTTAATTGTTTCTTGTATTTAAAAAGCTTTCTGAATCAAGGCTCAGTCATCCATGTAAAAGATGAATACATCCTTTTTTTTTTTAAAAAAAAGAAGTATCAATGTCAAATATAATCATTTAAAAGCTGGAGATTGCAAGGACATCAGACTAAGGAAAGAAACTTTCTGAATACCAGAATCATTGAAACCACCATCACAAGCTTTTTTGGGGTTCTATTCCAAGAGACACAGACACACACACTTGACTCACATAGTAGTACCGACTTTGCCAGACATACCAAACCAGTGAAGATTGTGGCCATCTGAAACTATGTCACTGAGTTGACATCTGATAATTTTGCAACATCTGAACCAGCCAGTTTTATTTGCGTGGCATATGAAGTCAAACTGAAAAATTATATTGAAATGATAGGTTAGATATTATTGCCAATTTAAGGTATTTCACAATATTTTTATAAATCATTTACAGATTTATTTGAACAATGTCCCTAGATCAATGGAAACTGCTATGGTTTAATTTCTGTGTCTGTTTTCTTATGCCCATCATAAAAGTGTGTCTTTCATGCTGCTTAAAGGAGATGTTAGATCATCATGAGCAGGGTTTATTCTCTTGTGCTGTACAAAGATTTTGCAGGAAAAAAGTTTGGTGCGAAATTGTAAATGTCTTCTCTAAACAACAGCCAGAGACAACAAACAAAATTCTGAATGTCTGCTGACATTTTTGCAGTTTTTGCTATTTTAATAAAAATTCTCTTCATACAAGCACGCTTGCTTCAAATGGTTATGCTGCATGTATGCTGAATATTTACAACTCAAATGGATCTACTTACTCTTGACTGATAAAATCTCAAGCAAAATCAAGATATGATTGTACTGTAAAGTGGCCTAGAACAGCAGTAGTTTGAAATATTCATTAACGTAAAATAAAAAACCTTTAGAGCCCAGAACACTTCTTTGAGGACACATATGGTTATTTTATTCTGCATTAGTTTCACTGATGGCACATTGTTAAACACAGTGAGTTATAAGAAGATATGAAGAAATTTGTATTTTAGCCACTGACTTACAGTTCTGCAATGTGGAGATGTTTAATATGAGGATGCCTCCATTCGCAGATAGCATAGCGTTATTTAAAATTGATTAGAAGCAATTCACAGCAGCCTGCCAAATTGCTAATGGAAGCCATTTGAATCAATTCTCTCATATAATTTAAATGCCATTTCACTGCATATAGTTTAACCAGGAAAGAATCCCAGCGTGCAGCCAGTGAAATTAATTATTTATTATTATTTTCGTAAATACTTCCTTGGTCCAAAAAATGTGGGGAAAAAAAATGGTTATATGATGAAACTTTTTCAGTGTACGTGCACTTCAAGTGGCTAATTTGAGAAGTGCCATAGTATTAGTTTTTACTTACGTACGTCAAAAAACATTTTTATCTACGTGTCAGAATTTTTTTCTTACTTGATAGCTTTTTGTGGAGTGTGCATTTAAGGCTAAATTACAAATTGGATTCTGCTGTTAACTGAGGGGCCTATTCAGCAAAAATTATATATAGGGTTTTCTCAGAAGGTCGTGGATTCCAACTTTGCTGAGGTGATGAAACAGGGAACTCTTTTTGGCCCCAGAATCACTTTTATCCAGCTCTGCCTGGCTGTCCCATGGGGGAGTTGTCTGACCACAGAGAATTCACTGCGTGAGGTTTGGTGTTCGCTATAGCACTCTCATCCATAACTGAAAGATTGTCCTATCTATGGGTTAATTTTACTGTTATTTGCTTCAAAATAAATTGAATTAAACTTGAGAACTAATGGTATATTGCCCTAGTTTAAAAATAAACATTCTGGGGTTTGGCTGTCATTGGCTGAGATTTTGCACGGTCAGCACTATGAAGGAAGAATATCTTTTTAATTTCATGCTTTGCCCACTCGTCTATTGCACTGCCAATGGCAACCGCTGTGGTGCCAAACAAGTGCAAATATAGATCGTGTCAAAATATAGAGCAGCATTGATGCTGCAGCAGCATAGGAAGTGCATTACGGGGGCTGCTACTCTTCAGACGGAAATAGTGTGTAGAAATCCTTTATGGTTGTCCTTCACTGCTGTCCGTTGTGACTTAGAGAACCCAAGAATAAACAGCGGTGGTTGTTTTTTTTTTTTTCCCCCTCAGTGTGAAAAACCTATATCAATGTCTTTTGCTCACATATGGTGATGGATATTGTAAGGGTTAAAATATGTCTGAAAATTCATCAACCCTCAGTTGGCCTTTCTTCACTGGAGTTGATAAGTAAGTTGACATAGGGGTGTAGTAATAATGTATGTCAAAGATATTTAGCTGGCTTTTGCCATGCATGCCTATAGAAGTATGGTGGACATATGACTGGACTGATTATGGACCTCAGGGCTCTTCCCCTGCAGAATATATGTATCAAGTTAAGAAGGGTCAGCCTGCAATAAGGGTATTTAAGAAAGAAATCTTCAGAGGCATTGGCACAGTTGGAGATTTAATACCTGTTTAAGCAGCAGGGTCTTGCAAGTTAGTCGGGTGAACGTATTTGAGAGACTGCAATTTTGAGTAAAGAGGGGAGAGGAAAACCTTAATAAGAAAATTACTTGAAAATGTGGGAGAATCCTTAGTTCTGAATGCAAACCAAAGGACTTAAATGTCAGATATTCTGGAAAAGGGGAGTTAACGAATATGCGTTAGGTGTTGCTCCCAAAAACAGTACACAAAAAGCAGGGCTGTAATAGAGATGATCTAGTGCATTTTTTTAATATCACAGAAGGAAGAGCTTATGGTGTTGGGACTGTACTGGGTTTTCGGTTGTGTGTTTTTTTTTTTTTTTTTCTTTTTTAAACTGATAACTCCCCCTGAGAGAATTACTGCATTTGTAACATTAAATTGAGAAAAGACAAATGGTCATGACAAAGGTGACCATAAAGCGTACCAGAAGATACAAATTTTGAACAGAGACTGAGCTGTTGTAGAGCCCTGTAGAGGGGACCCACTCATCCCTCAAACAAAACCATCAGTCTGATTATTCTAAGGGGGTTGTGCCATGTTTCTGTTTCTTCTTTGAGTCCATGATAGTTTGTAGAAAAAATAGTTCCTTAACTGTATCCACTGGCATTTTAAGACTAATAAATAATTCTTCACAGTCACTCAATCACTCATTGCAGACTTCAAAAGGTAATTTATTTTGCAGATAGGCACCTCTGACAGCACTCTGGAGGCCGTCCTTTCAGACATAACCACTTTCAAAAAATCAAGAATAAAACATACTGCTCGATCAGGTTTTTGTGTGATGAAGCCACTCCTTGAGAGAGAAATCTAATCTGTACACTGGGGAGGGAGAGGGCCTCTGCTGCTGTCGTTTTTCATTATGATCTCCTGTCCTGTTACCCAAGGGAAGTGGCAGTAACGCATTTGCCCTTCTACTCACTTCATGCGCAACCACCAACTGGACAAGGAGAAACCTTACGTTTGTCCAGCACATTCACATACACCCAGTGTAGCATGGGATACGTTAACAGAAAATGGTCACTGAAGTAAACAAAGAGGATTTAAACACTTTTTTATTTATCAGGATTAAGAAACTAAGAAGAAACAGTTGATGGTTTGGGAGGTTACACCTGGAGGAACTCATAGGTGTGGGAATGATGGCTGGATATAAAAGAGAGAAACCTGGTTAATGGTAGAGAGCTGAGTGAGCAGAGACAGATTTTCGAGAACAGTAAGTGACCTAGTTTGGTATCATAAGGCATGATTTTCATTTTAGCTGCTAGGCATTAAAATGGCTAACACTTCATAAAATCGACTGTAGAGCATACAATCTTTCTGAAGTCCAGTGGTAGAATAGTTTCAGAAGTGCTGCCTGTCTTGGGGAAGGTCTTTCGAGGATGTAGACAATACCACTTGGTTTTTATCTGCTTGTTTCCCTGCCTGAAGACAAAGTTCCAGCATTTCCTGGTGATGCGGTTTGAGTAGGGCTGGCACAGCACTTGTACTCCTCAGCCACCCATGTTGTCTTTTGGGCAAGATTAGGAAAACATGTTAATAAACACAGTGGCAGCTCGACTCTTTTGAAAAATTGTAATTTTGTTTCTTATTTCTCTTCATATTGCAAAACAGATTACTGCATATCCAGAAATTAAAGCCATCGCTGGTACAGTAGACAGACACTCACACGAATGAAAATAATTTATTTCTATGCATTCTTCTTTTATCTGAGTAAATGAAGTTTAGGGAGATAAATTTCATCAGGAATTTCCATTCCGAAGGGAAAAGAAATGGAATAGGAACTTTGTTTCCAAATATCTAACGTTACAAGTTTGTAACTGGAAATGTAACTCCCTGTTATGGCAGTATTTGATCCACTTGCAGATTCTGAATGCTGTCTGTATTACTTAGAAATATGTCTTGCCGGTAAAGCATTTTCCCCTTTTCTGTTTCTTATGGTAAATGTGCTATAGAAAGATTTTTTTTTTTTTAAACTCTTTTTGTAAAGTTTTAAAATAAAATTTACAGCTGTTGAGAACGTAGTTTTTACATACTGGACCTTATCATCTCTGTAACCAATTTTTTCTTATGTCTCAGAACTCTCATTAATTTTTCACAGGCTTGTGATGGATAGTTTTTATTTATTCACGTCTGAGATTCTGTTGTGTGAAAAGGACTCATTTTATAACATTACATATTCATGGCTTGGGATAGATGGGATAAGGAACTTATTATTAATGTGTCACAGTGGGAAACTTACTCTGGGTTCATTTGCGAGTCTTGTTAAATGTGGTGCGGTCAGCAGACAGTACTGAAATTTTTGATACATTTTGTTGGAGAAGGGCAAAGAGGTTCAGTGATGCTTCCTTATCTAACCATATCAAGTGAGATGATGCCTTTCTAAATGCATTTGAAACACAGTATCAATAACACAAGGGTGAGAGTAAAATATGCCTGAACAACAGTAAAATCAGAATGACACTTTTTTTTGATGACTGTTTTCAAGTGCCATTTGGGTCTATTTAAATCCAGTTTGCTTAGTTAAATATTGTTTTAACTAAAGCACAGAAGTTGCTTGAGTATACTGAGTTGATATCAGAGTATTCCAAAACATTTAACTTGATTTCTGGCAAGGTAAGTTTACCTATAGTAACTAATCATGGTCATATTTCACTGAGATTCTTTTCTTAATGCTCAGTGCTACTGTGCAAATTCTGAATACATAGTGGAAATTTTTTTTAAAATCAGTAGGCAGTCTCTGTATTGAACATGTGCAGCATATAAAATAAAAACTAAAGATGTAAAGTTTGGTGTAAACTATTTTAGAGTCCTAGAATTGGATCTGATTAAAAAAAAAAAAATCCTTTTTATCAGATCACAAAGATACTTATCTTCAAAGCAGAATGTTTTGTACTTCTTAAACTTTTGAAGCAGGGGGTCTGCCCTGTGTAGTTATGCGCTCAAAATTAAAATTTTTCAATTAAAGGCTTCCATACTCATTTTCCTATTTACAGAAATGGACCCAGAGAGGAAGTCAACCAGTTAGCTATATCTGTGACTCAGAGTTATTGATCACTTATTGTTACCTTTGTACTTATGGCGTTGCTGGAAATCTAGAAAGAGGGTTTTTTTGGTGGTTTGTTTTTTTGAGTATACTAATCACTTACCAAAGCAGCTTGTGGATGAAGTTATTAATGTTTTTGATACCAGTAATTATTCAGACATTTAAGAGCATTTCATCAAAGTCCAACTGAATTATAAGTCCTCTTTGTTTTCAAATATTTTCTTTTTGAATTTAATATTAAAATAGCTGAAATAACGTTAAGCTACTTAAGCAGTTTGAGATGACTAAGACAAGACAATTTATGATGGTTGTATTTTAAAAGAAAATTTTCAGTGATGTTAAATGTTAGCTTTATTAGCAATCCTACCAGTAGGTCAACAGTATCATATTGTCATTTATAATAGAAGAGCCGGGCAGTGAGAAAACTGTAGTCTATTAAGAGTTTGTGAGCCTGTGTGTGTATACAGTGAAATAATATCTAGTGTAATGTGAAGTGACAGTCAAAATTACAGCTTTTCTCTTGCCGCAAGGGTACTTCTCTGCCAAGTATAGTAATATTGTTGTAGCAGTGTTCAAGGTTGTCAGCAGTTCTTGGTTACTCTGCAGAGAGCCATAACTGTGTGTGGAAGCAAGGAGCTTCCTGTCAAGGGAGATACTATAATTTTGATATATATTTGTTGGTACCAAACTGCAATTAAATAGGAGGCGTTGGAAGAGGTTTTATTTAACCAACTCAAATTTGTTGATTAATTAGTTAAAACAAAAAACTCCAAAATGAAATCTTCCTCTTACAGAAACATGGTTTAAATTATGAATTTATCTCATAATTGTCCATGCTCAGAGTAGTGTGTTATTTTTATGGAATAAGCCTTATTTCTGCTGATGAATTTGTGATTGCTGAGGATGTATAGGGCACAATGCTTTTAGTTAAAGTATTAGCTCTGAGGGTAATTATGTATCAGAAAGTGATTTTAGGGGTAGTCATAGACTTCAGTTTTTTAGAGGTCAGCATGGAAACTTTCTTCTCAAAAGCACATTTTTTCAGAATGTGTCAGAACTTTGACGAAATATTGTCACAAAAATGTGTATTATCATCCATATCGGAAGCAGTAAAGAATTTCTCCTACTATTTTCCTACCTTGAAAATGATGATAATGGTGTCAGCAGTTTTATTCAATTGAAAACCATTTTTCTTGGTTATTAGATTAGACAAAATGAGGTGGGGGAGAGAGATGCTTTGGAAAACATCGCTTTAAAGAATATCAGAAATCTCCTGCTGTTCTTCAGCACAGTATTGAGAAACAAACCTACTTACATGATCTTACTACTTGCATGATGAAGATTTGGTGATATGTGAATAGAACTGGCTGAATGGTGCCTAAAAGTTTACTTAGCCAAATTCCCCAACGACTTTCATCGAATACTTTTCTAGTTGAGCTGCCGATACACGTTGTGAGGTACTTCCATACCCTGCCCTCCGCTGTCTTCTTCCTTGATTTCAGTAGGTTGCGTCTAATGGCTGCAATGCCAGTGTGCGACTTGCGTTGTAGAATTAGGTGCTGCTTAAAGCAAAGTGGAAACCACAAGTGCTGGCACTTTTTTTCAGATGGGTGTGTATAGAAAGAGAAGATAATGCCAAGAATAAATAAAGAAATAAAAATAGTACTCTAATTTAACTATGGCTAAAATAAATTTAAAATCTTTATGTTGCAGAAGTGAAATGGAAAGCAAGAGGCTTCCTGTAAGTTATTTTTCTCAAAGAAAATTGAGTGCTTAGTGGGGAGCTTGCAGAACTGGGAGAAGTTGTTCCACTGTTGTCTTCAGCACTCTTGATTTATTCCAAAACACCTTTCAGATTTAACTTATTCTGGAAATCATATGTTTCTGTGTTATAGAAACTGAGTAGGTGCTCAAGTTTGCAGATGTGTTGAAGAGCTAATGTCGTACTTTCAGGTGGCCATTGAGTAAGCTTAATGAGTAGATGTAAAATGTAGCGATAATCTTTGTTATTGCACTGAGGCCCAGCCTTAACAATCAGGTACATCTCTGACCTCTGTGCAGAGGATTTGTCCGAGTAAATTGTGATGGCTGGTTGGCTGTAAGACACTGCAAAGAAAAGTTTTGAAAATTACAGGGAATTATCTGTTTTGTGGTGTTTCTCTCTGGCTTCCTACAATGCTTTGACCAGTGTTTCTCTTGTTATCACCACTGAAGCTTTTTTTTCTGGTGGAGGGCAGCAAGCCTTGAATCTGGGCATGATATCTGAGCTATAAGCTCTCATTTCCCCATTTTTTATAAATATACAATTTACAGAAGTATCTTACGATTTTGTACCTGTCTTGTTTTCAGAATTTCCTCAATCTGTCCGGCTGTTGGGTTTATGAACATCTAAAATCTTTGCTTCTAGCTCCTTTGTCACTAGAAATGTTGCTTTTCCCTGTGAAGTCTTATCTCTCCATTACAGAAGCATAGGTGCTCAAGAAGTAATCATGCAAGTATGTGTTTATATGCAAAAATTCACATACCAGTGTACACCTCACTCAGCATCTTTAACCTGGGTGGACTTAGCATCCTATGTGTGACAGAGCAGTTTACCAAATGAAAACTCCTTCCAATTGCTGTATTAATATGTTGAGTCTTTTTTTAATTGGATAAATATATTACACAGCAGGACAGATTATTTTCCTTGTGGCCTTGCAGTTGCAGTTTGAGAACAGATACAATTTTCTTCAGCTGATGAAGAAATCAACATCTGTTCTTGGTTTCCTGCAGCTTTCCGCCTTCACACAATGCATTTAGATGCACAATTTGAATTCCTTCTAAAGAAATGGCAAATTAAAAATTTGACCCCTCCTTCAAAGCAGTGGTTACGCTGTGACAACAGTGGGTTGAGCTAAATTCAGCTATGTCAAGCGAGAACTATAAAAGTAGATAGATTGCCCTCTAAGCTTCACTTTATTGGATATTGTAATTGACATATAGTTGTCATTTATAATCATCTGTCCATTCCTGTGAGTTGGGAGCAGTAAAGTTAATTGTGGCTGCTCATTTGCATTAATCTCACCTCTGAAGGGTACAGTAACCCATTAATATCATGTCATGATGAATTATCACAAATAACATTGAACATATTGATTAATGATCTCTGAGATTTGTATCTCGTTAAAACATTTTGTTAGCTCTTTAAACTTTTAAGCAGATAGTCAATGTGTGCAGGAGAGGTTTAGAGATCACTCAAGAGGTGGTGAAAGTTATGGCATGCATATTGGGTCACTAATTAAAACTTGGTTAAAAGGTTTCATAATATTTTTAAAATGCTTTTTCTTTCCAAAGATGTAGAACTTGCAAGCTTTTTAATCACAAGAATTGTCTTATTACTGTTCATTGCTTATAAAGATAGCAATTTGTGTTAGGATAACACGGGGGAAAAAAAAAAAGTCTTGGAAACTGCAATAATTTCTGTTTTATCCTATAACAAAAATCATGCTCAGACTAGCATGTGTGTTTTGTTTTTAAAATAAAGTTTCCTTCCATTTGAATTTTTCTTTTTTAGTGCAAAACCTCTCTGTTGATGGTTTAGCACTTGAAGTTTCTTGCTTCCCCCCCTGTGTTCTTTATACCTACGGATATATACATTAGGATGATTGAAATGTCATCCAGTGGGTGGCAATGTAATTTGAAGTAGCTGGTAATTAAATATTTTAGTATTTTGATTCTTACCTGCTTAGATTTCTGTAAGCCAAGAATCGTAAAGAATTCTGGGTGGCAAGAGAATTTACACCACAGTTCAAGAAGGTGACTTGGCAGGACTGAAGGGACTCCTTTGCACATATGAGTATTGTGTTTTGAGAGTCTGTGAAATATGTAGTATTTAAAATCATTCAACAATCTATTTTATTGCAAAGGTTTCTTTGTCTGCTTCCATGTGAAGTTGCTGCATTTGAATGGGACCTTTTTAATAAATCATAATTCTAGCAGGTCCTGCATCTATATTCAAGAGACTGGTTTCCCTTTCTTCCATCTGCATTAAGCTGCCAGTATAACTATTTGAGGGGAAACTACTCAGAATATTTTTTTTTTTAAGTTATTTGAATATTACCGGTGTTTCTTTTCCCAGTTGTTCTTTCTCTTGAGTCTGAGAAGGGGACGAATCACATACTCGGAACAGGTAGGTTAGAGCTACTTTGTTTTTTTCAGTGTCTCTCATTCTTTTTCACTGGGTGAAAACAAGGAGTGAGTCTGTTTTTTGTGTTTTCGATAGCATCGTCAGTGCCTCTGAAGAACTAATCCGCACCTTTTTCTTCCAACTATTGTGCTTGTTACCTGGGATGAAGTTCACGCGCTCTGCCAAATGTTGAAATAAACTGGGTTTGTAGAGGAGACTAATGTGAAGATTAGAGCAAGAAAAATCATCCTTTCAAACTTGGATTTATGATATGGCAAATCTTCACAGGTGTACCATGACTTCTGTAACTTTGGATGTGTACAGCAGCTAATTGTATTGCATCGCCTTTCCCCAGGCTGGGATTTTTGTATGTGAACTAACACAATTTGAACTTATTTGCTAGCTTTTCCGGCCAACCCCTACAATCTTCTTTCAGTAATTCCTGAGAGTCCGTTTCACTGGCACACGAGGCTGTAGAGTCAAGGATTATATTCTAGCTATAATTCATGATTAACTAGATTTATGGCTGAGATCCCAAAACAGCCTCAGTACTGTGGCCTGAGGAATTGAAGACAAAATGGAGACTATCATTCTGAATTGTTTTCTTCTCTGGATTTCAGGAACACTCGTAGTTATATCTGAAAAATAAAAACAACCCCCCAAACAAAATATGATTTGCAATTGTGAAGCAATTCAATTTCATACTAAGGAATTTGGCACTAAAATACAGAAAGTCCTCAGCCTTTATAGTATTAAACTGTTTAGTTTAACCCTTTTAAGCCTTGTTGTTTGTCACCTGAAGCCGGCGCAGTGAATAATGCATATTAGACCCTCCTCCTGCTAATTCAGCACACACCCCCCC
>Ga0065711_1031804_pt1 | contig 28700 bp, 18 predicted proteins | sample Hoacrofraction12_FD_59098 | JGI IMG/M metagenome (GOLD analysis project Ga0065711, IMG submission 59098) | Hoatzin crop microbial communities from Cojedes, Venezuela - Epithelial fraction 12 v2 (version 2) | ecosystem: Host-associated > Birds > Digestive system > Esophagus > Crop | place... | reverse complement strand
ATATTCAAGCCCCGCCTGGACAAGGTCCTGTGCAGCCTGCTGTAGGTGACCCTGCTTCAGCAGGAGGGTTGGACTAGATGACCCACAGAGGTCCCTTCCAACCCCTACCATTCTGTGATTCTGTGACCTTCATCACAAAAGTTGGAGAATTGTTGGCGAAGGTGGAGAAGTTTACAAGTATCTCTCTGTAAAGAGGATGAGCACTCTGGAGTTGTCAGTCAGGCAGATTGACAGAAGTTTGTTGTCACCTCGCTGATGCCCTTCTGCTTGAGGTTAAAATGCCTCCTTGACTGTAGAGGCCATTGCAGTGCTTATAGTTTTGTCACTAAAAAGCGCGTAAGGAGAGCACTTTACCAGTATCTTACTAGGCAGTATTGCTGTGACCTCAACTGAAGGACTGAGCCTGACAGTTACCCAATTCTAAGTATTTTCACTTTGTGACTGTGTTTCTGAAATTTGTGGTAAAAAAACCATTCCTGTGTATATGTCCCTGATTTTCTTAGTGCTCCTTAGTCTCTAAAACAGCTAAAATATAGTTTGCATAAACTGCAGTGGTTGGAGATTTCACAATAATGGGTGGATGTTGTTTATGCCTGCCAGTGTTATATATCTATCTGGTGGTGTTAGCTATCACTGCATACACTGGCTTACAGGGAGGATCTCCGAGAACCTGGACTTGGCCACCCTGGAGGTACTGATTATCTGATACTGGACAATGGATTTCCTACACCTAGAGCTCTTGCATGTGTAGGGTTTCATGGGCTTTAGTTTGTGCTCTCTCTCTTAGGAACTACATGTAGTAAATTATCCGGAAAGGGAAGCAAAGAAGTACGGTTTAAGATGCAAAGTTATGTGCGCCACTGTATCAATCCAGGTAGTTGTTCTGTGGCAAGGTTCAATTAGGTATCGCTCAATGTGGTAGACCTGGCCTCTGAATTGGTCTTACTTGGATTTTGTGTTTGTAAATTACTGCCCAAAACATGACCAGACATGGTGTACTCTTGTAATTAAAGTAATAAAGTGGTTTGTTCTGTTTTGCCTGTACCCATTCTACAAAACTACTTGATAGTATTAGACAAAGAGTAAAATAAATGTGAAAATCTGCAATATCACTTAAATGGCATTCTTATCAGGTTACAGACACATTTTTTGCTCACTAGTCTTTAATCAGTCCCTCTATTTTCCTGATCATCACAGATATGACATGAACTGGTTAAATTAATCCGATTTAAAACAAAACAAAACAAGAGACCTTAACGTAGAAAGGATATGTTATTTTTAAAGAGCTGCCAAATGCAACCAATAAAAATAATTTGTACCAAATTTAAATTGATTCAGTATTTTTTAATTTTGTTTGAAGACTGTTTGGAGTATCAAAGGAAAGAGCAGGAGTTTTTAGAAGCTTTGCTACTGAGACAATAATTTTGGAAACGAGAATGATGGATCAGATATTGTATTTCTAATGGTTGTCAACAAGACAAAAATTGGTGATTTCTTTCCAGATGGAAAAGAATATGATGCTTTTGTGTCTTACCTGAAAGACTGCGTTTCTCCTAGTGAAGAAGAGAGAGAATTTGCTTTGAAGGTATTACCCATGATACTAGAAGAAAAGTTTGGGTACAAGTTATGTATATTTGAGAGGGATGTATCCCCTGGAGGAGGTAAGTGTATTGAATATTCTTACCATTAAGGAGGCACATCATTTTCAGACAAGAGTAAAAATCTGTAATTAGAAGGAATTCTGTCAAATGTGTTGCACATTGAAATGCTATGGTTTTTATTTAATCTAGACTATGTGCATGCAAAGTTTGCATGCACACATTTTGCATATTTTATGGATATATTTGTGAATTCATGTACACCTACACACACACACATATCTTTAATTACACAGAACCAAGATGAACAGATGAAAAAGCTAGCATGGAGAGAGTTAAGGTGAGAACACAGATGATGTCAGATGTTTCACAGTAATAGTGCTCTTGCTCTGCTTTGGCTGAGGGGAGATACCTGTGAATGAACTCACATTTACTGCACAGAGCAGGTGGTGTCTCTGGTACTAGTTATACTCTGGTAACTTGTATGTTTGCTGCATCTTCATTGTGGTGGTTGACACCATTTTGTGAATGTATTGGGTGCCATAACAAAACAGAAATGAGAACATAGAATTTTGTTTCTTTAAATGGCCTATGGATAGATGGCCATTTGCAGATGCTTGGAAAAAAGATGCTGGAGGATTCCGTTTAGTCCAAAGATCTAGCTGAGGAATAGGATTTTGTTGTTAAAACCACAGAACAATAAAGTCAGTCATGCTCCTTCACAAGGCAGGGTCTTCTCTCCTTGTATCCATTCCTGACACATTTTTCTAACCTGAGAGGTGCCACAACTTTCCCAGTCTATTTTTTCCCAGTTATTATCTCTCCTTAAGTATTAAAAAGAGACTTTCCAAGGTGTTCAGTCTGATATTTTCAGTAGTTTTAACTTATTGCCTTCCAATAGTTTTAGCTTATTTCCTTTACTCTGGTCTAATCCATTGTGAATATGGAAAACAGAGTATTTCCCTCTATTTACAAGAGCCTTTGAGTGTGTTGTAATACCCTTGCGAGCCTCCTCTCAGTTTTCTCTTAAGTTACTCCTGCAGTTTGCTTTGCCTTTCCCTACAAGGCATAGACTAGAATAGACTAGAATAGACTCTTTCAGTTGAAAGAGACCTACAACAATCCTCCAGTCCAACTGCCTGACCAATTCAGGGCTGACCAAAAGCTAAAGCATGTTGTTAAGGGCATTGTCCAAATGCCTCTTAACCACTGACGGGCTTGGGGCATTGACCACCTCTCTAGGAAGCCTGGTCCAGGGTTTGACCACCCTCTCAGTAAAGAAATGCTTCCGAATGTCCAGGCTAAACCTGCCCTGGCACAGCTTCAAACCATTCCTATGTGTCCTATCACTGGATACCAGGAAGAAAAGCTCAGCACCTCGCACTCCATGCCCCCTCCTCAGGCAGCCATAGAGAGCGATGAGGTTGTCCCTCATGCTCCTTCTCTCCAAACTGGACAAGCCAGGAGTCCTCAGCTGCTCCTCACAGGCCGTGCCTTCCAGCCCTTTCACCACCTTGGTTGCCCTGTGCTGGACACATTCAAGGACCTTCACATCCTTCTTAAATCATGGTGCCCAGACCTGCACACAGTGCTCAAGGTGAGGCCACCTCAGTGCTGAATGCGGGGGGACGGTCGCCTCTCCTGACCGGCCGGTTGTGCTGAGTTTGATGCACCCCAGGGTGCGGTTTGCCCTCGGGGCTGCCGGGGCTTGCTGCTGGCTCCTGTGGAGCCTGCTGTTGACCAGCACCCCAGATCCCTTTCTGCAGGGCTTCTCTCCAGCCACTCCTCTCGAAGTTTGTACCTGTCACTGGCATTACTCCATCCTAGATGCAGAATCCAGCATTTTGACTTCTTAAATTTCATCCTATTAATCATAGCCCAATGTTCCAATCTATCTAGATCCCTCTACGAGGCCTCTTGTCACTCAAGAGAGTCAACAGCATGTTTTCTGTATCTCTGATCTCTGTAGACCTCGTCCCGTGGCGCTGAAGCAAGCACAGGAAGTTGTGCATGAGGCTTCAGTTTGGTGCATGGGAATTTGAAGCGCATCACTGTTCGCTTTCATTCATCGCTTGTCACAACAAAAGCCTTAGATCTAAAATGCAGTTGGAACTCATTCTGTCATCACATGCTAGTCTTCACAGCCTTGGATTATTACCAATAGATTTGGATATTCAGTGACAAAGGAAGGAGTAACCCGAGAGTTAGTGAATATTTAGAGAGAGGTAGCTGTTGGTGACTTTGTGTGGAATCACTCCAGTGGTATCTGTTATGAAAGAACAATGAAGTGTCTGGTTGGAGTTAAAATAAATTTTGCTGTCACCTTCTATCTTTGTGACTACTGACAGACAGCTGTCTGGGGTAGCTGGAGATTGTGTGTAGGTTTTGTCTCCTCCAGAGAACAAGCTTTGGCCATACCCAAGCTTGTTTTCACAGACTCATAATCTGTATAGAATCATAGAATCGTAGGTTGGAAAAGACTTCTAAGATCATCGAGTCCAACTATCCACCCAATACCACCATGCCTACTAAACCATATCCCGAAGTGCCACATCTACATGTTTTTTAAACACCTCCAGGGATGGGGAGTCAACCAGCTCCCTGGGAAGCCTGTTCCAATGTCTGACCACTCTTTCAGTAAAGAAATTTTTCTTAATGTCTAATCTAAACCTCCCCTGACGCAACTTGAGGCCATTGCCTTAATCTCTTTGTATGGACAGGATGTTTACATGCTGTCACTTTATAAGGGGAACATTTTTGGTACATGTGCAATTTTTAAAGCTGATTCAGTGCCTATCCTTTCAATTTAGTTTAATAACATTTATCTTTAATTTGCAGCGGTTGTTGATGATATCCATTCATTCATTGACAAAAGCCGAAGATTAATCATTATACTGAGCCAGAACTACATTTCTGACAATGCCATATATGAACTTGAGAGTGGACTGCATAAAGCCCTTGTTGAAAGGAAAACTAAGATCATATTAATTGAATATATGCCTATAAGTGACTACAGCTTCTTGCCAGAATCACTGTCTCTTTTACCATCAAAGAGGGTTGTGAGGTGGAAAAAGGATAAATCTCTTCCTGTGAATTCCAGATTTTGGAAGAACCTTCGGTACCTGATGCCAGCAAAACCTACCAGGCTAAACACCAAAGGGCACTATAATAATCTGGACCTGGGCCCAGAAGGGTCTCAAACATGGACTGAGGGCTGTAACTTTAATGTAGTCATATAACAGTTCTGGAGACAGAAGATGCTGCAGAAAACTGCGCATTTTGCTAACTAATAGAAAACACAAACTGCACACTTACGTTGGGAAGATAGTGTTCATAAGAGGCCAAGTCCGAGATCTGAGAAGAATGTAGAAATTGTTACAGTGGCTAGGACGGTGTTAACCCCAATGCTAAATGCTATCCCAGAGAGAATTTCCTTGGCAATCTGCACAAGGAGCAGAAATTTCACTCTGCTTAGGACTAACCACATGGCACGAAGCACATTGCAAAACATTTTGATTTCACATTTTCCAGCAATATGTAGAATAATATTAGTCATACTTGCATACTTTTTGAGGCCCCTCAATAAATATTTCAGTATTTGCAAAGTATTATTATTTAGAGGCTCTTGGTTTTGTATTTTGGTATTTCCTAAGGATTCTGCTTGGAAGTACACCCAAACAGCGCCTGCCCTAGAGAGCTTGGCATGCAGGCTTTGGGCAATGTCAAGCAGAAAAATCAAGTGAAAACAGAGAAGAGGGAGGTTAGAAAGAGTATGGCAGATTTGGTCAGGTTAACAGTATTCACTACTGACTTGTACGTGGTCTAGATAAGCCAAGTGGGAGTGGTTTGGAGGAATGGTAAAGACTGTTTCTATCTTTCAGTTTCACTGAGAATACTGTAAATGCTCATTTTGGCAGGAAGGAGAGGGGGATGGAATAGAGATGACAGTATTTTGTTCATGGACACTGATATCTACATTGTACCCTGAGCTGCCTTCAGCTGAGGGATTTAGAGGATTTATGTGAAAATGAGATTTTTGGTATGTACGTATACTCCTGACCCTTCGAAACACTTGTACTTAGTATTATTTTTTAAAACAAACTTAGTAATGCCATTTAAAACCATGGTAATCCTCCCTTATTATTAGCTGCCTGGCAGAAGATATAAATCTGACAAAAGTTCCTGGATAAAATGGAACCATGTTTCCTCCTAGTACCAATGGGGAGAAATCAGTGGAGAATCATTTTTGAAGATCTTCTGTCAGTTTTCTAGGAGACCATCAAGGCTCATCCCACTCTTACCATTGTCTCGCATTCAACTAATGCTAGTTCTGAGGAGACATCTCTTTGACACTGACACTTAGTTCATGAAGCTGTAGTGGAAGAGCTCCGTCACTTTCTCAGTTCACTTGAGAACACAATTGGAGTGCTGGGTGTCATGGCAATGTCTCAAGAGTCATGAAAATAAAATACCTTGTTGTTTGTCAAATGTCCTGTAATCAAGCATCGTTTCTGATAGATATTCAGGTAAAAGTAAAGGCTAAATGTGGATTTACAAAATGGAGACAACACAGTTGCCAGGTGAACACGCAGATGAAAAGGAAAAATGGAATAAGGCACACATCTGTAGTGTCCTTCAGATCAGCTCCAAGAGGTCCCCTCTTTCTGTCAGCCAACTAAAGAGCTATTGAAATGTGGTACTTAGGAAAAAGCCATGTTCTGGCTTAAGCTTCTGCTGAAGAGGATTTCTGCTCTGTAGATATGTGTGTCTTTACATTTCCATATCTTTCTCAAGGTTCAGTTCTTCTCCACCAGTGTTTCCTGTGATTTATAATCACAGATCAGTTTTAACATTCCCCTGCAGGACTAATGATTGCCCCTGCTTCAGAAATGCCACTGGACGTACAGGGTACATCCATTTCTTGGCCAAACAGCTGACAGAAAAGCTAGTAACTTTCCTGGTACTTCACTGAAGTGTTAAACTTGCTCCTCAGCCACATAGTTTTTCATATGCTGTCATCAATGTAAATTGCTTAACAACATAAATTTTCCAATATGTTGTACTATGCCTGTGAATATGGATAATGCACATGGTTTATTGAAAGCTCTGGACTGAGTCTACCCTCTATGAGATTTAGCTACTATAAATTGAGATTGAATTTGCCATGAATGCCCCCTCACCTCAGCTTGGAGAGATGATATGACTGCATATACCTGCTATATCTCATGAAGCTGTACCCTGAAGATTGTGAGACCATACTGAATTTGACTGCACTGAGGTTTTACAGAAGAACAGAGGACTAACTATATATAAAGAAGGTTGAAAACTAAATGGCATTAACTCAAAAGTTGTTTGAATGCCAAGAAAGCAGACGTTCAGATGTAGGACAATGAACTACTCAATATCTGTAAAAGGGCAAGTATTTTTTGCAGAGAATGGTATCGTGACACAGTCATTTCATCTCTATAGCTGATCCTGACTGCTCGTGCAGTGGTAAAGGGAGACAAGGGGAACAAGGGATATGCATACTCATATTAACACCGGATGTTGTTCTTATTGCTCTTGTATCCTGAATTACTGACTTTAATCAGGGCTTGGAAATGCCTCCATTCTGTTTACCAGTCCCTACAGAAAAGGAGCTGCTAATATGACTTTATAGGCTGGGATGCACGAAGAGGAGTGTGGCCAGCAGGTTGAGGCAGGTTCTCTTCCCCCTCTACTCTGCCCTAGTGAGGCCCCATCTGGAGTCCTGTGTCCAGTTCTGTGCTCTCCAGTTCAGGAAAGATGAGGAACTACAGGAGAGAGTCCAGAGGAGGGCTAGAAAGATGATTAGGGGACTGGAACATCTCTCCCACAAGGAAAGGCTGAGGAAGCTGGGCTTGTTTAGCCTGAAGAAGGGAAGACTGAGGGGACATCATGGAGTCCTGCATGCAGCTCTGGAGCCTTCAGCACCAGAAAGACATGGAGCTGTTGGAGCAGGTCCAGAGGAGGACCACAAAAATGATCAGAAGGCTGGAACACCTCTCCTATGAGGAAAGGCTAAGAGGGTTGGGGCTGTTTAGCCTGGAGGATAGAAGGCTCCAGGGAGACTTTATTGCGGCCTTCCAGTACCTGAAGGGGGCCTACAAGAAAGCCCAAGAGGAACTTTTTACAAGGGCCTGTAGTGATAGGACAAGGGGTAATGCCTTTAAATTGAAAGAGGGTATGTTTAGATCAGATAGAAGGCGGACATCCATTGCTATGTGGGTGGTGAGGCACTGGAATGGGTTGCCCAAAGAAGTTTTGGATGCCCCCTCCATGGAAGTGTCCTTCAAGGCCAGGTTGGATGGGGCTTTGAGCAGCCTGGTCTAGTGGAAGGTGTCCCTGCCCATGGCATGTGGCTTGGAACTAGGTGATCTATAAGGTCCCTTCCAACCCAAAACATTCTGTGATTCTATGATCTTAAAAATGCTCATAAATATCTTAAGGGTGGGTGTCAAGAGGATGGGGCCAGACTCTTTTCAGTGGTGCCCAGCGACAGGACAAGGGGCAACAGACACAAACTGAAACATAGGAAGTTCAAGCTGAACATGAGGAAGAACTTCTTCACTCTGAGGATGACAGAGCACTGGAACAGGTTGCCCAGAGGGGCTATGGAATCTACTTTTCTGGACATATTCAAAACCCTCCTGGAGGAGGTCCTGTGCAGCCTGCTGTAGGTGAACCTGCTTTAGCAGGGGAGTTGGACTAGATGGTCTCCAGTTGGACTAGATGGTCTCCAGAGGTCCCTTCCAACTCCTGCCATTCTGTGATTGTGTGATTCTGTGACTGTAGTTGTGTTGATTTGCCTGATCATGTATATGTCAATTTACAAGTGAAGTCACATGATAGTTGAGTGGAGTTAATGGGTCATTTCAGTGATTTATACTGCATTTTTTGTTCCACTTTTGCACTTAATAAAACTTTATTTCCCCCTCTCCACATCTGTGGCTTCCATTTTTGCAGTTAGACAGCAGTAAGTGTCAAAAATCAATTCGTAAGAAGAAAAAATGCAAGAAAAAGTGTGGTTAGACCTGCTCTCCACAAGCAGTAAATGTCTCATTTGTACTGTAGAACAATTTAAGCATAGCCAAATCAAACAGGTTTTGAGGATGCAGTGGGATCAGTGAGGAGACAGCTGTTGTAAGTCACCAGTCTTGAAGATTCTTGTCTTTCTTGCACGTACTACAACATAGTACTGACTGTGAGAGCATAGTCCATGCTTGCATATTTTTAGCATTCCTGGTTGACCACTTTCTGCCATGCACAATGCAGGCTGGAAGAAAAAGACTATCAAAGTCTACTTGTCTGTTGATATTTTGAACATAAATGTTGGGAAGAATTGGGACTACTGTATATAATCTCAGTACTGTAGTCTAGTACTGTGTAAGGGCCTGGAAATGTAGCAGGTTTGTGAATTAGTTGCCTATGTGCCCTGTCCTGTGTGCCCACCTTCAGTGTCTGCACCAGTTCTGGAGAGGCTCTTTGAGTGAAGGGGTCCCTTCAAATGGACACCATGTCTAGTTCCATATCCACAGTTTCTTCCTGCTGTAAGAACTTCTGCTCCTCTGTTACCATCTGCATTTTTTATAGAGATATGAGGAGAGGTAGAACTCGTGAAACAGGAGTAAATGCCCCACCCTGAGGAGCTGTGTCACTCCGTATCCAAGCTTAAGGACAAATCCTACCTCTTCCACCACTCTCCAGATTGTAAAGAAGGCAGGAGATTTGTACAAGGGCTGGAGGACAGAGGAAACTCTAAGGTTTGCCGGTTGTGTTGCAGAGCAATTGAAGATGTGTACAGAAGCAAGTTGTTGGTAGCGCATTTACCAAACTAGAATTTAAATATAGCTGTTGCAGTCAGTGCAGAAAGCAGAGCTCCAACAGGGGTGAATCTTGGGCACACAACTACTGTGTGTGCAAAGCAAACACACCGTAGGCTGGACATGTCAGACCTAAAGGAAACAGTCAGTTAGTTTGTGTAGGATGGTCAGGATTCTGTGTCACATCTAGGAATCGGTAGATTGGTGCCTCTGGTCACGAAGGGTTATTAAAAAATGGCAAGAAAATACAGATTAGCAGGTATGAAAATAGTCTGGCCTGGAAGATTACTCTAGAACTGTGGTTATCTAGTTATCCTTTTCTATCTCAATTTCTCAGAGCAAATAAAAAAAAAAAAGGCTTTAGAGATGACTATGGTCTGGCTTGCACAGAAGAGGCAACTTGTATATCATTAAATCCTATATATATATTTAATAAAATCTTTGAAATGTTGCCTTTCCTAGTGAGATGCTTGTGATGCAGTTGAAAAGTATTCACTGTTGAAAAAGAAAATGTGATTGCGTTTTTGGGAAATAGTTTTCTGATTAGGTAGCTATAATTAGATAAAACGCCTGAGTGAAACAGTAGTTACCAAGCTTTATGCAATAGCCACAAGTTACGTAAAATACAAAATGGAAAAAAGGCTCCACAAGAATCTATTCCAGTTTTGATCAACTCATGACAACCTTCCTGTGGTTTAGCAATTCAAATTTCCTGCACTTCATTGAAAGCAGCTGCAGATAGACCACAACAGTCTCATTTTTTAGTTTCGCTGTCAGCTAAATATATAAAGAACTCATCACAGGGATTCATCTCTTATATTGCAGTATTTGATCTTCCATCTGGCCTCTACTGGTGAGATACAGTATGTACATCAGCAAGATATACCACAGTCCAGTGTAATGTATTTGTTGCTTATTACCTATCAAATACAAAAATAATAGAGTTCAGTACATTGACAGCTTAAGGTATTTCTGAAAGATAATCAAATTGATTCACAGCTTATTGCTCTAATTCTTTTGACCACTACCATAGTTAAGCCAACTTCAGTCATGTGCTGGAGACCTCAGTTCAATATGTGGTTACAAAACTGTTTACTATGCATTGCAGGAAAATTGTAGCTGTTTGAGGTTTTTTGACTATGGTGAAGGAATGCTGTTCCATAAGAGGCTCCAAAACTATTTGTAATGTTGTACGAATCTAACTTTTTAGAAACAATTGGGCAAATTCAGAAGTGGCTGTGTCTGTGAAGAGCTTTCAATACATACTAGGAATAAGCTAAGTATCCATAGCAAAGAGAACTCTTGAGGGACTTTGTTATGGAGTACATCTGATTTCTGAATTTAGGCATTCAGCTGGAGACTCAAGGCTAAATATTCAGCTCAGCTGTCATAGCAATGTTTCTATCTGTGTATAGTGGCTTAATATGTAGCATATTAAACATATTTATTTATGTAGTACTTAAGGAAGATACTGCCCTTGGGGACTATCAGCAAAAATTCAGCTACAAGGAAGGAACTCATACTTTGGAAGCAGAAACTTGTGAGAACCTCAGGATTGTTCCCAGCTGCCAGCATGGTGAAGGAAAGTCAAACAATACAGGGCAAATACCAATGAAGTGCTGCCAGTGAAGTGAGAGCTTGAGGCCTGCAAGGCAGAGCCACGAGGATGACCAGGAGAATCCCATGAAGGGATCCTGGAAGAGTTTAAATTGTTTAGGCTGGTAAAATGAACAGGGGAAGGAATAGGAGCATTGTCAACAAGTGCATACAGGAAAAGAAAAAGCATTGGAAAGAAGAAGAGCTGTTAAAGCTAAGAAACAGTATTTGCACAAGGACACGTGGCCATGAATAAATTTACAACGGGTATTAAAGCCATTAGAACAGTAAGGTCTCCTATGGGAATAATGGAGAAACTATTCTGACCTACTTTTATGATAGAGCACAGTAAGTTTCTGAAAGAAAACAATGCTCATCCTTTCAGTTTTATGTTTCTTGGTTTGCAGTAAAGCAGGCTAGACTATCGAGTAAGGCAAGAAGGGATTGCCATGGAATTTGAGGTGCTAGACAATTTTTTCTAATTAACTGCCAAAGACTATGAGAGTCAAAAGCCTTTAAAGGCCTGGGTCATGAGTATTTGCTTTGCTCTTTCTCTGTCAGCAAGTGATCTATTCAGTTGTTAGTACATCCAAAGTACTTCTGTGGCACTAGCCTTATTACACCAGATGCACAAGGCAGAATGCACTGTAGTGCAGCAAATTTGTGCTAAATAACACCATCTTCCCTTATTTCACAGAGGAGTAATAAGTGAGTTACCCCACTGCTCCATAAGCCACCCTTGACTGTATGCCATTTCACTGACTGCATAACCTAGCACAAAATGGACAGAGGTTCATGTTTAGATATTGTTCAGACACCTCCTGAAACAGCAGAACCAACACCACTGACTAAGTGTAGAAGATAATCGGAGTGGAAAATTTCTTACCCACTCCGTGTTAACCATAGCAGGGCAGAGGAGGTGATGTGTAAATGTGTCAAGCCAAAATAGTACCAGAATACTGAAGAGACTTGATCCTCCCAGCACTAGAAGAGTACACTACATACACACGGAGATGGTGCATTTCCCCCACTGCTTCTTGGCTGGCAAAATGCTTGAGCAAAAGTGAGATGTACAAGGTAAGATATGGGCCCCTACCTTGACTTTCCACAGGAGTGGGGAGGCACAGTTTCCTGGAGCTGTAGCATAAAACCTGCTAAATGTGTGAGTGGGAGGGTGAGTGAGTGCGGGGGAGGAGAGAGGGGAGAGAGAGAAAGCAGGGAGGGTCTTCTGGAGCCATCCTTTACCCTCTTCTTTATAAATGTGCTCTAGCAGCTAAAGATGAATATGAACCTGGGAAGTGCAGGCATGTGAAGCTGCTTTTTTAGCATTTACATTACTTTTACAAAAGTGGGCGGGGTCAATTGGAGCAGAGGCTCAGCCAAATGTTTGGTACTATTTGACAAGATTTTCACCCAGTGCTGTAACTGGTGTGGCACACCACTCAGTCTTCTGGCAGCATGACTTTCAAAACTGTGTGTGACTGATGCTTCTGTTGTATTTCTAAGATCTGCTCTGACAGTTGGACTGCTGTACTTAATTTTTGGAATGTAATAAACCTATTACTTGGAGAGTACAACAATTAGTACTTAAAATGAACGAAGTATATTTTGTGTCTGTAAGATACGTCTTTGGGAAAGAACCATCTTGTCTTTCCGATAGTCTGAGTACTGGCTTGAAAGCAGCATAAGCTTGACTTGCACTGCGCTGCAGTCCATAATTCCTTCAAGCAAAGAGGAAAGTAAAATGCTTTTTCTTCTAGTCAGAAAGGACACCTTCAAAAAGCTTAACTCTTTATACTGAAATCTACAGAGATACATTGGAGCTTTTTATAACTTATAAACCAAAAATATATTTTGTACTGGGGCAAAATACTGAAAATATTTCAGGAGACAACCACCAAGCTTCATCATCAGTGGGCTCTGTCCTGGAAAGAGCAGAGAGCTAAATACAAGGTGGAAGCTGAGAATACAAACCCTGTATCTCCAAATGCTCAGAGCACAACAGAATCAAGCATTAATACTGGTCCACTGCATAAAGGAATGTGTATGTAAACAGTGGCAACATCGAAATCCCCTGTTATACAGCAAAAAACCTTTTTTTAGCTTCTTCTTGTGGAAATAGAGTAACCAACCCAATCTGCAGTAAAGAGAGTGAACTTCATACAGGAAAAGGAGAGACAAGTCCTACTGTTCTTGAAAGAAGTCTGGTACAAACTGATGGACCTACATATTTACACATCCTCTACTGAAATAGGGAGAACTGGGTCTGAATTGATGACAAGGTGCTCTCAGATGTTTTTATGTAGTTTGAGTCACTGTGCAGCCCATCTTTTACAGGTTTTGTATCCATAGTGGAAGCCTGGAAGAGGGGCTGGACCGTGTGGGACTGTATATGCTGAAGTGCTCTGCCCGCCCAGCAAGTCTCAGGGGCAAGGCACAGGTAGCTCAGACTCATCAGGGTTTCTCTTTTCTTTTTCTGCTGAAGCTGCATTTGGGTAACCAACACGGCTTGACTGGGAGGACATAGATAGAAAGTAGCAGTGGGTCACAGCCTCCCTGTGGTGCCCATTTGCAGTGGGCGTGGAAGGTAGCTGAGGAGACTAAGGGTAAGGAGAACTCGGCTCTTGTAGTGAATGTTACTCAGTATTGGGCAGAAGTGTGGTTCTCTCGTCGATTTCAGATATTGCACATTTTTTCGAACTATTAATAGCAGCATTTGGGCGGAAAAGAAACAAACTTTCACCCTTCTTCCTCTTACATGAAGCAAAAGTCCAATGCATTTTTGCACACAATGCAAATAGAAGGTTTTAGAACCCAAAAGGTTTTGATCTTTTACTAGGGGAGAATTTTTTCCCCTGTTCTTTTTACAAGAAAATGACCCGGAAATTTTGTACCTAACGAAACTAAACTGAGAAAGGAAGGGATGATGACAGTGAGGTAGAGGAAATTCCTGTAAAGGAAACAGACTCAACACAGTGCACAGCTAGAACTAACCACAGTTCTTATCGTGTAGTGTAGGATGTGCAGGTAAGATTTTCAGATAATAAGGTTTTTCGATTATAACTTTTAGCTTCAGATTTTAGCCCTGCCTACCCCATCTGCTTGACAGGTGAGTTGGTTTTATTGTCTATGAATGTGTATTTTAAACAAAATTGGTTTTAATTGCTTGGTCAGGCAAAACAGTAGTGTCTTAGTAAATAGCTTCATTAGATTTTGGGTTTCTTGCTTTATAGGTATGGTGAAGATTTTTTCTTTTCCTATGTGATTACTACTAATCTTACTCCTAGAATCAGATTATGTTTGCCTTTCCATTGATGTAAGTCCAATACCAGACATGGGAATTGATAGCTCTGATGCTGAAGTGATTTTTATCAGAAGCAGAGTAGTAGATTGTAAGATTGCGGCACGCCACTCTTTACTAGACTTCAGAGATATCATGATATGGTGCAGCTTTGAAGATACTGATTTTGATTTCTTTTGCTTGTATTTTATGCAGATACACACAAGATGCTATGAAATAGAGATTGACTCTTTTCTTGTGAGAGTCCTTTAGGAGTTGAAACTTAGGCAGGATAATACAGTTTTTATTATTCTCTCTTACATTTTTTTACCACAGAAAATTATGTTAAGACCACATCAGTTTCCTTTGCACATAAGTTACTTTCCAATTAAATGGCATCCTAAATCCCTAGATTAAGCATATGATGATTTGTGTGTATACATGGCAGGAGGCCGAGAGACTCTCGATAATATGTTGCCCAGAGTAGAGTGCTTTCTTTTTCTGGCAGATACTGACCAAGATAAAATGAGTCACTGAATATATTGAGTCACTGAATCACCTTGAGTCCACCTGCAGTGCAAATACACCTGAATGATCAGTTTAAGATTATTCTGTTTCAGGTACTCCTCTCCTTTGGTAATTGCTGTCTGCTTCTGCTGTGAATTTCTTTCTTCCCGTCAAGCACACTTGCAAGATGACACTTCTTAATTTCACACACTATTGTATTTTTTAAGCACTATGAAAGTGCAAAGTCTCCGAGAGTCTCTAATAAAAGTGTTATTATTTAGCAAAAAAATGGGCAGTGGTGTGTTTTCCCATGGCTAGCAAAAGACAACAGAAAATTATACAGATCGATAACCAAAGCTGCAACATTCGTTAGTTAAGCTTCCCTTTCACAACTCTTCCTCATTCGCGGTGACCTTTTGAGCTTGAAGAGAGTGTTGTTAGCATGGCAGTAAACTAGAGAGCAGAGAAATTACACATCACTGGCATTATTAAATGCTTTGTGAATGGTCACTTGATGTGGTTTCACTGCACATAGCCTGCATGTTCCTAATTACAGACTAATGGACAGCTGGGAAGTAAATGCTTCCACTGCTTGTCTTGTGCCAGGTCAGGCACTCCTCAGGTAGCTTCTGATGGCTTAACAGATTGAATGAGTCACCAGAAAGGACCAGAGCTATCACAGGAGTGGGGCTGGACCATTTGCGTGGGATCAAGGGAGAGGGGAGTGGGGAGGACAGAGAAGTAGGTGAGACCTTGCGCTTTTGACAAGTGACCCATTGCGTCAGCCCATCTGCTCAAGGGACTGCAACACTGAATCACACACAAGGCCCTCGGGTTCTGCTTGTTGCTGGCACCAGTATGCCTTTGCCATGTATGCTGTTGGGTGGCATAATTCAAAACATCATCCCTTGTTTTATACAGTATTAATAGGGCTAGAGATGCAGCCTTAATGAATGCCTGGAGCGAGGTCTGTATGATTGTCCTAAACCCAGATTCAAGAGTCAGGATCCACCGAACCTTTTTGCAGTGGATACAACAGCCTTTTCAAAGTTTAGGAGGGGTTTTGCCCAGTGCTGGTAGGAAATTGTCTCTTTATTCAGACATAAGTATTGTCTTGGAGTTTCAGGATGCTCTTAAAAGATCTATAGGGCGATGAAAGTTTGTAGAAGCCAATCTTTGAAAAACACCAGGGTGAGTTAAGACAAATGTGTTAACCTACTCCATGTGACCTCTGAGCACAAAAATAGATCATTCCGTTCACTTGCAAGGAATAGAGACATGCTGAAGAGAATGGTGACTAAATTGCTCCTCTGTACACAGAACAGCTGCCTGAAAAAGTGCAGAGTGGGAGTTCTCTTCACCTCTCTTGCTAACTCAGTGTGCACTGGCTGCTCTCTTGCTGCCCGACTGTAAAAGTTGTGTCTGATTTGCATGAGATACCAATAGACAAGGGACTGGCCTTTGCCCGACCTTTTCTTTCTCTCCTTTGGGCTGACTCAGTACCTCTCTGGCAGCTGTGCAAATGCAGAGTCACTCTGTGGCCAAATGAGCAAAGAAAAAACCTCCTTGAAGTCTCAGTTGCACAATGTGAATATCAGCAAAGCACATGGCCTTTACTCACTGAGATCCTGAATCAAGCACTCCATACATGTCAATCAAAGGCGTTGAATATTTTCTTACTAAGTACCCATGTTAAGCTGTGGCTGTTGAATATGCATGCTTGACAGCCCGTTTTCCCTCTAGTCCTGCAGCTGAGAAGGCTGTGGGACACAGATCAAATCTCTTAGTAGAAGAGGCAAACCACTTCATACAATAGGGTTTGGAGTTTCGTCTTGGGCAGGACGCTGTAACATAGGGGTCTGGGTGCAGCTGAGTGCTTTGTGGACCTGCTTCCAAATCCCCAGGTGTTCCCGGTCTCAACTTTCAGATAGCACACCACAGAGCTGATACCTGGTGATGGTGTGGATGTTACTCTGTTCAGCAGGTCTCTGCTAAGGTCATTCAAGCAGTGCAGCACAGTACTGTGGTGCAGAAGTGAGGCCTGATGCTGCACATGCAGCTAAGTCATGGAAGAGAAGAAGAGTTTTTTAGGTTGCTCTGCTGAACCTAACAGACAGCTTCGGGTATGTCTGTTTTAGCTGGTAATAAAGCCTGATAGGAGCATGTCTCTTGGGTGAAAGAGTTAGAACCCTTTAGTTGTCCACACAGCACATGCTGTGGAGTTTTTACTTCTGCATAGTTCTACTCCAGTCCTGTGGAGTCAATGCCATTAGCAGTTGCAGCACATCTTCATATTTGGTTTAATCCCACAGGAATCCAGTTTACACACTCTGGGCTTGTTGGCCCTCAAAATACAGCAAAGGTCCATGGATTTTGGTGCCACTTATGCCTTTCTCAGTCTGTTGCTGATAGTTCTTATTAGCTAAAAGCCGATTTTGTTAGTCGATATCTCTCATCTTAGAGGACAGGTTGCTCTTCTAACAGCAACAGCTGCTGAAAGACCTGCATTTCCACTCCAGATGTGGAGTTCTGCATTGCTGTAGGTATAACACGGAAATGCATCTGTAAGCAACTCTATGCCAGCTGTATTTAAAGGCACTGTTGCATATACAGAAATTCTGTACTACGAGAGTGGTGATGCACTGAAACAGGTTGCTCAGAGAAGCTGTGGATGCCCCATCCCTGGAGGTGTTCAAGACCAAGTTGGATGGGGCTTTGAGCAACCTGGTTTAGTGGGAGGGGTCACTGCCCGTGGCAGGGGGGTTGAAACTAGATGATATTTAAAGTCCCTTCCAACACAAACCATTCCAGGATTCTGTGACATTCTTGAATACCATCTATCCTGCATTTGTATGCAATAGTATGAGCAGGAGAAGTGCTGCAAACCCTGTTTTTAAAAAGCACAATATCTAGGAAATATTGTCTGCTAAGTTTTACAGAGCTACACAATAAAATGTTTCATTGCCCATCTATCTTACTGGAGTGTTATTTACAAAAAAATATCTGTTTTCCTCTTTTACAGAAAGCAAGATGATTCTTACAGTAAATGCCTCAGAATATCAACCAAAATTGATAAAGAACATCATGCTTACTTTGTGCTGGATCCTAGCATTGTTTGTCAGTGGGGCAGAGGTTAGAGAGATAAACCTGCCAGGTAAGAGTCTGCTTTGGTGAGGTTTGGTGTTCATGGTGCGTTCTGACAGCTGAGAAATGTGGATCTGCGTTTTGCCATGACTTCATGAGTTTTTCCTGCACCTGTTCACGCTTGTGTCAGGCAAACAGCTGTTTCTAGCCTTTCTACAAGCTTTTTAAGTATTGGAAATACAGTTTACCCTAAATATGATTCGAAATTCAATTTCTTAATGAAAAGAAAATGGCAAATGTAAAGGAGAATTTCTGAGAACTGAATGGAGCAAATGAAGTGCGTCTGTGACTCCTTGAAGTAGCTGGTCCAAGCCTGTCGGGGGGGTAGAAAGAAGGGAAAGGCATGGTGAGACCTATATATCAACGTCTTCCACCCACACAGTCTATCTGGAGGAGCTTGTTCCAATTCAGTTCGCAGAGGGAAACTGAAACTGTGAAGAGTCTCCCAGGTGGGCAGGCGAGGAACCAAAGATTTTATGCCCTCCCTTCTGTTGAAACGAAATCCTGCCATACTTTCAAGGGTTACCACATCCTGACTAGCAGAAGGGGTTACACAGCAAGGTCGGTCAGGCTTCAGAGAATTCGGGGTTAGGGTGGGTGACCACAGCTTTCAGAATTGAAAAATTTGTTTAGTTTTAGTGACAGTAACTGAAACACAAGAGGGGTAAGATTTGAAAGCAGTGAGACAATAATGCTTGTCAATCTTACCCTAAATAGGGAGGGTGGTGGGAAGGCTCTGCTTCTGCAGGTTTATCTCAGTCCCTTCTCTGTTAATATGAAGAGAGCTAGAAGAGCTGCGACTGCTTTTTTACAGAGTTGGGGTTTAACAGGTTAGCACCCATATGACAATCTTCAGTTCACTAAAATCTGAAGACATTTTCACATTAGAGTTTTTTAAAAAGGCCTAATAAACCTGTGGAAACCTTTGAATAAACTTTGGAGCACACTGGCAAATTCCATCCTTAATGAAATCAATTCTCTATTAACCCAGCATCCAGTCACATAAAAAATTTTTTAACAGAAAGGAAAGTAAAGTTGCATTTTTGTAGTATTCCTAATTATTTTTTTAAACGTGATGACTGTGTGTTCTCTCAGGTCATACTGATATCTTATTTTCCTGCTTTTCAGGATGTTCCCATGATGAACCTCAAATATGGTATCGTGCAATTAGTGATGAGGAGTTTGTTTTACAATGCGCTTTACCAGATAGAAATGCTGTCCACATTTATAACAACTCACTTCTAAAACAACATCAGGTGAAATGGTTCTGGCATCAGAAAGATAAAGAGTCGCTGAAGGCTATAAAGGAAAGCTCTAATCTTGTTCTCCAAGGGGATGCACTTTGGTTTAAACCAGTAAGGGACAGTGCTTCCGGAGAGTACATCTGTATGATATGGTATGTAATGGAGTAAAAGGATCATATTTCTATAAGAATTTAATGGCTTTATTTTGTGTACTAAATGTTTAACTTTTTTTTTCTGCATCACTCAGGGGAAAAATCCCATGTCTCAAAATTGTTCTGGAGGTGCAAACAAAGAAGGCAGCAAAATGTTCAGGTTATGACACAAATACGCTGTATCTTCTTGCTGGCAATGGGAATTCAATAACTTGTCCTGGGACAAAATGCTACAGCGATATAGAAAAGCCAGATGTAAAATGGTACAAGGTAAGAGTCACTGTCTTGAGAATTTGAAAAAGCTTAGTGGAGGTATAGCTTTAGGTCTAATTAATGCTCATGTCCTGTAGGTTCTTGAACTCTTCCTTTGGCAGACAATGCAACCTGAGAAATTCAGTCCAAAACTGGAATACTGAATTGTTATATGTTGAGTCTGTAAGGAAGAGTTTGGAAGAAATTTGCCACAACCATAATAATATTCCATGACCAGAAATGCTTTCTCTTCAGCTAAGAAATTGAAGTAATTGAGAATCAAAATAGGTCCTTTAAAAAACTGATATATGATTGAAATTTAAAATTTTAAGTTTTGTTTTGACATTTTCAATTCAGAAAATATCAAACATACCAAAGAAAAAGTTGCCTTGTTAGAAACAAAATTCTTTAAGATTAATGTTTCAGATTGTTCTTTCCAAGATCCTGTTTTTAATGAAACACTACTCCACCCAAACTTTATTGACTTACTGTTTTTCAAATGACCACTAAAATACTTACAAACTAAAACTGATTCCTATTGTGTTTGTAATGATTATAATATACCATCTAGACCTGTATAAATAAGCAAATGAAAATGACTGAAATTTCAATTGTGCATTTTACTGCCTGGTACTATTTACATTATTTATTCTGTCAAATAGAATTGTGATCTACTCAAAGTTACTCTTTGAATGATGTATGTCTTTACCTACATCTTGATCTGAAGCCCACTGTATTTAAAGAGATTCTTTCTGTTTTGTGTTAGTGGATTTTTTTCAGGAATTTGAATTAAGGAAGATTTTTGTTGGTCTTAGACACCATGAACATGCTAAGCTGAAAAATAGGGGTCCTTTTCAAAAAATAGTCAGTTTTCTTCCTTTGAAAATTAGTGACAGTGTTGTCAGTCTCAGACATTCCAAAACCATGATTTACTTCTCATAGAAGATCGTGAAAATGTTTTTAAAATAATTTGTATACAAAATAAATAATACTCCATCCATCAAAAAAGTGATCCTTTTTGTTGCTCTTTAGTGATAGGAGTTTAATTTACGTTACATTCATGATTTCACATTTCTTTCAGCAATCACAAATTGTAAATATTTTTTTTAAAAAAGACAATGGTATTCACATATTATAGACCACAGTTTTTTAATATAAGTGACAATTGTCCTCAAAGTCCTCATAAATCTTTTTTTGAGCTTCAGAGGAAAGAGTTTGGCTTAGTCCTACTGCCATGATAATCCTATCCAAATATCTTAAAATATAGTTTAATAACAGCAAAAAAAAAAAAAAAAAGACTTCCAATTCCTTGATATTCTTTTCTTTTCGTTAGCATGGTCATCAGATAAAACGTAGGAAAAGCAGACAAAGCCTAAAGCTTAAACCCAGTGCAATCTACTTGAATCCAACCTATGAAGAAGATGCTGGAATATATGTGTGTGATTACACTCTATATGACAACACTACCAAGTGGACAATGAGAACAGCAGTAACAGTAGAAGTCATTAGTAAGTAATTTAATAACTCAGAATGAAATACCTGAAGTACGTTTTCTCTATTCTTTCCTACCCTATTTATGTCTTTTGTTCAGGCTCTTCTTCTGAAAAACTCATAAACTGAATTAGCTACATGATCAATAAATTCTTCTTCCAAGTATTCTGAGAACATCTTGGGACACTGACTAGAACTTTCAATGTTCAGGAATAACATGTAGCATACAACATCATAATTTTCAAGATCTAATTCCACCTTGGATTTATTGTAGTTCCTAATACTGGTGAACTACAAAAGGGTTTAGGTTTCTTGATTTGGGAGTAGAATTCATGAAACTCCAACTGGTGCCAATGTTCCCCATGTACTGTATGGGGAGTGTTAGGAAGATATTTGCATACTAGGAGGAAGGAGAGCTAATTCTGCACTCAAAACATGGACAAAAGCAGTGTATCTCAGTCTTATTTCTGTCCCTGAAGAAGAGGCTTATGTGAAAGTAGGAGACAGATAACAAAATTGTTCCTTGTGGCATGGGCAAGACCTTCATATTTTTCACTTGACAATGATGAGGAAGGTGATGTTGGTGGGATCACTGCACATCTTCCACACAAGTTTTTAACAGCAGAGGAAACAGGAGACCTGTGAGCAATCTAACTAACAAGCTGTTGTTGCATGTGCTGTCTGGGGGAACGCATCACTGCCTGCATGACCTGTTCCTTTAGGCTTTGTATGGATTACTAAATAAAACTGGCCAGAACTCTATGGCACAGTGATATGGCATGGCCTTATGTCCCCCTTCAAATCACAGTGACCTTTTCCGTAATATTTACTGTCCTCTGCTGCCCTTCAGGCGAAGCCCAGATATTGCTTGGCAGAGTGCTGTTGGACAACGTCAACACTGTGCAAGGGAGCATGCTAGCAGATCAGGATCAGGAATGAGGGAGACTCTGGTTCGCTAGAAGAGAGGTTATGCTTTTTTCTCTTTATGTTTGGTTGAGTGCTGTAAGACACACTTGTCAGACACTGCAGTCAAACACAGGTCCCAGAGGAAAGCATGGCTACGTCTATTCTGTATCCTGAGCCAGATGGACCCAGCACAGCTGTTTCCATATGACAACAGCACAGGACCTACTGTCAGCATCCTGGTGGAAACTGGGCCACTCTGTGTAAGCAAGAACAAGGTTTAGGGAGAGAAAGAAAGGTGTCAGGTGAGGCAACCTGATTCTACGGTTTAGTGAGGACAGCACTCCTCTGAAATAGCTGATCCCTTTTTTGCAGATGTTTGATGCATTTGGTACAATCATGAGAAAAATACATACACCTCATCAGAACAGGGCCTGGAACCATGTCTCACCAACTTCTGAGACCTCTATGTGCTGGGTTACAGTGCCTGGTGCTCTTTCACTCTTCTTTCTGGCTATATTCCCACAATATTTCCCAAGCAGGCGTGGATCAACTCTGCTTTTATTCTGATCTGGCTGAACCTGACCAATGCACTGTGCTTCTCAGTTCTTTTCCCTGACTTCACAGCACAGTCAGAAAAACACTTGAAAGGTGCCATATACATATATACTCCCCTTGAATCTTGCATACATTTCTCTGCTGTGGCTTGGTTTAAAAAAAAAAAAAGGTGCCGTGTGGCACTGTTTCCTGCAGTAGGGGACTTTCCTAGAATATCAGAACTGTGGCTTTTAGCCCCTTCAGGCTGTCTTTCCGGAATCTGGGTAATTGCTTAGTAGATTGTATAAACTGTGGGTGTCATTATCTGTGCCCTTTGGCAGCCCCCTTTTTTGGAAAAAAAAAAAAAAAAAGGGATTATTTTAATGCAAGTAGCTGTGCTTGTGAATGAGGTGTGTGTGCTGCATGTGTGCTTATAGAGCACAGAACGAGGCTTGGCAGGGAACTGGTAAGAGGATTGCATCCTTCAGGAGGTTTTGCAAGGGGACGGTCTCTGACTTCTGAATCCTGCATAACCTTAAGCGCAGGCTGGATGCTGAGCTCCTCAGCTCATGTAAGATGGCAATGCCCCAGAGTAACTGAGATAGCAGGTCTTTAAGTAGATGCAAAAGTTTTGTGGTCAAAACTCCCTTATCTGTGCACTCTCAGACACCTCAACATCAGTAAATCATCCTCGTAAACTTAGGTGTCCAAATTCCACTAGCATTTGAAAAAGAAAATTCTGCAAGGTATTTTCTCTGGTCTTCTGCACCGATGACAGCATTATAGTTATTAACAGCATTCCTGTTAATTGCAGCAAAAAACTCTATCCATCCACCAAACTTCTTGTATCCCAATGGTGTGGTGATCCTTGAAGCAGAGCTTGGTAAGTTTCGATTCTTCATTTGAAAATGAAAGAAAATGTTTAAATGAGGTATCGATAGATAATGATAGATCTTGATAAAGCAAAACAGCTTTGCTCTCTAGGAGTATGAGAACTCTATATAAAATGTAGGGTTTTTTCTTGATATGTATCTTTGTGGGTATTAAAGGAAGCATCATGTGTTATACAGATTCCAGGCTATTTAAGAGCAAAATAGGCTAATGGACTCCATGCATGGTTTTCCTGTGCTAATTTGTTCCAGGAAAGCCACTTGAATTGGAATGCCGTGTACAGTTTGGGTTTGAAAGAGCTTCTCAGATGACGGTAAAATGGAAAAGAAACAACAAAGAAAACATACACGAGAAATTGAATCAGGAAACAAGGTAAGAAGAAACCCAGTATTCTGATTACTGCTACAGTCAGCAACTGTAAAACTCCTTCTACAACAGCTTTGCTGAAAACGTTTTACTGAAAGCGACTCAGAAGGCTTTGTTCTTCAGTGTGGTACTGTGTGTGTCTGTGAACATGTGACAGGCATGTGCACTTCACATAGAGAAGCACAGACTGATGGCCGTAAGGTCAAGAACTAGAAATTTCTGTGCAATCTTAACTCTTTTTAGTAAAGCTTTAGCTCATGGACAGCTTCAGCATGAATGGTTCTTGGTTGCCTGTGCCTGCATCAGCTGTTTCCGAGTGTCCTCTCTGTTGTGCCTCGCTAGCAACTCACACAGTCTGTCTTTGGAAGCTGTCTCTGAGTGGGAAATGAATCTGATGAGTAGAACAGTACTGTGGACATAGAAAGGAGTTTGGGTGCCTTGGACGCTGGGGTGTGTTTGAGCCAATCTGAGGACTTGCAGCACTGAATTTCAGGACACTGAATTTCAGGTGTCTTCCCTGGCAAGAATTAGCCAGACCCTGCAGAGAAGCAACTTGTAGGGAAAAAGTTTCCTGTGACTTGGGGACAACCCAAATAATCACCACGCTTCCTTCCCTTTCCTTCCTGTAGTTCCCTGTCTCACTCATTTCTGCAGTGTTCAACTGCAAGAAACAAAGCGGCAACACAGGCAAGCCTGTCTTTCACTACACAGCCCTGAGTCATCTTTATGGGAAAAAATTTCTGTAAGAGGAGAGCAAAATGCGAGAAGCAAAAGCCCTGCTGTCATGGCTAAAACCAAGTTCTTAATAGGAGTCATATGGGAAAAAAATAATAAATGATGATATTATACACACACATGTACACACACGCACTCACTCGTGAGGCAGATTGGAAATTGGATTTTCCTAACTTTTGAATTTTTAGCTTTGTAATGTTCTTCTTACCAAGTTTTTAGCTTTTTGCATGCATACAATTTCTGTTTGTTTATTTTTATAAAACCCAACTGAATAAAACATTCCCAACAGACTTTCAGTACAGGTCGAATCCCTGCCCATGGTCATGCCTGTGTATCTTGAAATAGCAGAGGTCGGGCCCAGGTAGACTGATTTTGCAGTGGCATGGTGTGAGACACCTTCGGGACCACCCAGAGACACCTGTGCTTGTGGCTTTCAGAGAGAAATGCTGACACTCAGAAACTCTGGGTGTTCTTGAGTGGCTGCAGGCACAAATCTGTTCCCCACAACCCTCACTCAGCCCTGAAGGGATTCCTCTATTACTTCTTCATCTCCTATACTTTCATCCATATATCTGTCACATATCTGTCTTATTCTGGTTGCCTATCATGTCCTTTGGCTTTTTAACCCTGTGCAAGCGGCTGTGCTGCTCAGACTTCTTGCCCAGCTAGTTCTCTCTTGGGGCTCCTTTTTGAAGTTTCATTTCCCTGCGTTTCTGCCTGGGGAATTTTTACATCTTAGGAAAAGCACAGATAATCTTATAGAAGTCAAAGGGGGCTATATATTTAAAACTAGGCAAGTGCTTAAGTATTTTCCTGAGTTGATGAGTTAAGAATAAACCTTTCAGTCTGCAGTCCCTTGATTTTAATATTTTCTAACAATGTGAAAACCAAATGAAAGTTCCAAACCAGAATGTTGCATCACTGTTGACAGATCAAGCTGAATGTTAAGAAGTGGCAAGCTCCTCTTTCTTTCTATTTAAGACATTTGGGGATTGTGTGAATGAACAGCAAAGGTAGCATGCAAATACCTATTTTTTTCTCTTTAGTGTTTATCCAAAAGGTTTAAAGGGGCACATACTTCTTCATGTTGCAAAACTGAAAGAAGTTACTGAACGGGACCTCGGAAGCAACTTCACGTGTTTTGCTGAGAATTCAGTGGGTAATGCCACCGCCGTGATCCAGCTGAAAAGAAAGCAGAGAGGTAAAACTGTCGATGGATGACTTGAAGACACATTTTGATTTACTCGCTGCTACAAAGTCATTCCCCATTGGCACTGGCTTTTTAGCCAGCTGCAGAAGTTTCCTGAAGCTGAATGGGAAAAGTTTTATTTGTCAGATGTCTAGAAGGGCACATTATTCTGAGGACTACTCAGAAGGACAGGGGTATCCGGGGACTTACTACAGGCAGGTGGGCCAAGTGGAAGCTGGAGAGTAACTGGGAGGAAGAAGAGGAGAGCAGCATCTCTGAACATTAATAGGCAATCTACTAAACTGAAGCAGAGCAGCTACTGTAAGCAGTAGTATTCCTTGATTTTCGTAGGACATTTATGTTTGTTTCTTCAGTTCTTAGCATGCATGTTTCTCAGAAGTTACCATAACTGATATGAATGTGGCAGCCGTTCAAACAAAGGCCAAAACCAGAATCAGTGTGGAAATTAAACAGTTGAACCATAGTTCACAGTGGAGATTCATCACTGGAGTGGCACAGGAAGTCTCCAGCAGGGCACTGTGTGCAGCTATGTGTGTTTTGATGTGACTTTTCCATCTCAAGCAATGACTACTTTCAGCCCTGCTGAGTGTACCACAGACTGCTCTGTGGCTTCCATCACAGATTGGCTTTTCATACCATCAAGGAGATACCATTCAAAAAAAGTCCCTGATGGTAGACCGAAACTCTATGTTAAGGTTTGCAGCTAAATGAATTCCTGACTTCCCTAAAGCTTGCTTGCGGGGCAAGAATGAAGATTGTGAGATGGTTTGCCCCCATTTCTGGATTGAGTTTTTCATCTAAGTGTCGACATTATTTTGGAAAGCCTGAGTTATGATAGACCTTTTTCTTTCTACAGTGTATCTCTTATACGTACTGTGCAGCACCATTTCTTCTCTATTTGCATTCCTTTTGTGCACTGCCTTTATTTACCAGCACTGGATTGAAATAGTACTGATGTACCGAAGTTATCTGGTCCACAACGAAACTACAGGGGGTAAGAAACATTGCATAATGCTAATTTTTTCCAATTTTTCTACTGTCTTTTGTCATGTGAGGTAACCATTTCATTACATTCTCTTAATGACCTTGTTCTCTTTGAGCCCATACAAAGGCTGTTAAAGCTACCAGGATGCTCAGTGGATTCAGATGGAAAAAAAGCCACGCCATGCACAGGAAATCTCTAACACCAACTGAGATGTCACAGTTAGCCTTTTACAAGATCCCTAATTTACCCGTGGAAGATTAGAGTAGGAAGTTGAATTTTGCCAGTCCTTTTGCAGAGAATAATAGAGCATATCCAACATTTTAACTTCATTCTCCTAAAGTGTTCAACAGAACCTGTGGACAAGAATCAAATGCCCTTGCAGAATTAAGTGAAGGACTCCAGAGTTTATTGTATATTTCACTTGAAGCCAAATAATTTGTCAGAATAATAAACAAAGGAGAGAAATAAGATGATATAGGGTACCAACTGAGAAGTGTACATCTAGGAAATATTAATATTTCCTTTCTAAAAATTATGTTGACCATCTTGACATTTACATCAGAATGATCAGCTTCCAATATTTCAAATCTGTGTAGTAGACTCATTGCCTCATCATCTCAGCTAAAATGGATCTTGAACATAGTAGGCAACGTAAAAATGTATCAGAAATGGCAGTGCCTACTTCAAAGAACTTAACACTTAATTTTCTTACATGAGTTGAAAGAAATCTGATAGTATATGCCCAAGGAAATTTTTCTAAAAATTCTTGAGTCTTGATGAAGCTTGAGATATAGGTGTCTGAGTCTGCTTTTTTGTTTGCATGTGTGTACGTAGATTATACGTGTGTGCGAAATAACTGTATCTAGATATCTATAAATACTTATTCAATGAGACAAATGCCCTTTTGGAAAGTATTTTTGTGAGCTCTAAGGCAGCTGGCAAAAGCGATTTGGGAAATCACTCAAAATTTCCCCTCTATTTGGTAACAAATTGATTTAAGAGCCTCTGGAAAGTCCCCTTAGATCTCACCCCGTATGCCAGTAGGACAGAGATAGACCTGCCAAGATTTGTGCATTGAAGCTGAAGACACCGTTGGGTTTCACTGTGGCAGCCTCTGTCCTGCTCCCTGACCCTCACATACCACATGCACTGCACCATTTGCAGTCTGGGGGCGTGGAGTGTGCAGACTAAATGTGCCTACCCAGACAGTTTTCTGCCTAAGGTGATAGGCCATAAAATATATTCTCACCTGCAGGATTATGTCCTTCTCACTTTGTGTGGATGCATATCAAATCACCAAAGGTCTGAAAGAGCTTGCTCATAGAGCACCAAAGCAGTAGTTATCACTTCATTTTGCTGTTTCTTCCATTCCATCATTTCTTCTCTTCCATCCCTCTTAGCACGGAATGAGAGGATTGCAGAATCCCACAGGGTTGGAAGGGACCCCTGGGAGTCATCTGATCCCACACCCTGCTCAAACAGAGCCAGTCAAGGCCAGGTTGCTCAGGACGTTGTAGACAGAGAATCCACAACCTTTCTGGACCATGTGCTCCAGTGTTTGACCACTCTCACAGTGCAAACTTTTTCACTAACATCTAATGAGAATTTCTCTTGTTGCAACTTGTGTCTGTTGCCTCCTGTCCAATTATTATACACCTCAAAGATAAGTCTTTCTCCATCATCTCTGTGCCCTCCCATTTGGCAGCTGAAGACAGCAGTAAGGCCACCTTTTTTCTCGTGCCTCTCTAACCGTTAGGCTTCCTCCTTAGCCAATTCACATATGTCTCTTAAAAATTTTGCCTTCTTCCATAAAGACCAGGGATGTGGTCAGAGCGTGCAGGGATGCGACAAGGAAGGTCAAGGCCCACCTGGAATTGAAGCTGGCAAGGGATGTCAAAAACAACAAGAAGGGCTTCTTCAACTACATCAGCAGCAAAAGGAAGGCTAGGGACAATGTGGGGCCGCTGC
>Ga0065711_1031803_pt1 | contig 28704 bp, 13 predicted proteins | sample Hoacrofraction12_FD_59098 | JGI IMG/M metagenome (GOLD analysis project Ga0065711, IMG submission 59098) | Hoatzin crop microbial communities from Cojedes, Venezuela - Epithelial fraction 12 v2 (version 2) | ecosystem: Host-associated > Birds > Digestive system > Esophagus > Crop | place... | reverse complement strand
TCTCTTCTCTTCTCTTCTCTTCTCTTCTCTTCTCTTCTCTTCTCTTCTCTTCTCTTCTCTTCTCTTCTCTTCTCTTCTCTTCTCTTCTCTTCTCTTCTCTTCTCTTCCATTTTCTTGTGCATGTCCCTGCAGTTCTGAACTCAGATCAGACATGCCCAGATCCCCGGTGTTTCCTTGCTGGAACAGAGATACTTCATTCAGCATCCCTGCAGTTGGCAGACTTGGCTTTGGGCATTACAGCACTGAACACTACAAACATTCTGTTACTTGCTGGAGCTGGCCTCAGGCTCCTAGCTCATGGTTGTGGTTTCAACTAGTTGACAAAGTTCCTTGAGAAAAGGAAGACTTAACATTGCAAATCATGAAGACTTTTGTGGCTTGAACTCTAAGTTATTCTCCATTCATCACTCAGAGACAGCTTTGGCAGAAGAGTATTGCTGGCTTGTGCTCTAAGTGGTGGAATTAAAAATTCTGAAACTGCTGAAATCCTCTTTCGAGCCCAGGGATTAATAACGTGGCTGCTGTTAACTGGGACTGCTGTTTCTGTGCCACAGTGAAGAGACCAGCTACTCAAATACTCAATTATTCCGTCAATGTATTCCAGATCTCTGGGCACCTTTCCTCATTCTCTTTTCTGTCTCTGACTGCCTCTACTTTGTTGCATTTTCTGGTACAGATTCCTTGTGCTCAGTTCTGTTCTGGGGCAAGGACAATATGCTGCTACAGCTACACTGAAAAACTCTGAATGTCCCCATTTTACACGTGAATAAACAAAGAAATTGAGCCGAAACACAAAACAATTCTGAATTTTCTGGGTGCACTTCATACAAGCCAAAACTGATGTGGAAAGAGATCTGGATTGTTTTTCTTTTCGGTGACACTGATTGTTTTCTCTTGCTGTTTCAGGCTTTATTTAAAAGGTCACAGTGGAACAGCTGGGAAACAAAGTAGCCTGATCTTACATGGTGCTGAATTCAGTACGAAAGATGCTGACAATGACAACTGTATGTGTAAATGTGCTCTCATGTTGACTGGAGGTGAGTACAAGAACTCTGAAAATATGTAGTATATTGATAGGAATGTACTCTGTTTTCCTAGAGCAACCATGGATGAAGTTGCATTCATGGATGTGTAAGTACTGTGTGAAAATTCCTTTTGTTATTACTACTCCTGCTCTCTTCTGTATACATATTGTGGTAGTGCCAATACCTCAAGATTCCTATCAGCAGGGAAGGGATTACTCAGAGATGTAGTCAGTATACTTCTGCACTGAAGCAGCTGCAACAATGTTAAGGAGGAAAGCATAAGTTAGTGTTATTGCTGAGGTAAGAAAGGCAAAGTAAGAGAGAAGAAGCTGAGACATGAAGAAGGGGTAAAGAACTTTGTGAGAGATGGGAGAATCAACTAGAAAAAGACGAAAGCAATGCAGGGAAATAGATAATAGAAGGTAAAGTTAAAAAATAATCAGAATCTGGTCTTGCAAGGTATTATCTATTTCACTTAGGTGTGATTCTGTTGTTGAAATAATTATAATGATTCCACTTTCTGTCTTACATGAGCATAATACATATAGGCATAGTTAAGGTAATGGCTAATTCATTCACCTGTGAAAGACTAGAACTGCAACCCCCTGTTCGAATTGGGGCACTTAGTTGTTCTGAAAGATTTAAGACAGTATCCTTAGTGATCTGAGTCAAACTGCAGAAGGAAAGAAAGAAGACTCCAGGTGGAGAGAACACAGAGAAGTTATACTGGGACAATTTAAAGCACCAAGTCAATCTGACTGTCAGCAAGTGTAGTGTATATGACTGATATTTGTTCCCTCTAATGCAGAGGAGGATTATCTGAGAATATCTCCCCATACAGACATTTAAAGCTCTGCAAAAGAGTGAGAACTTTCTCTGGCAAAGCATGCTCATTTCTAGTTCCTGTATAGGCAAGCTCATTTTTATCTCTAGGACACCACACTAAAGCAGAAATCTTAAATTGGGAGTCTTTGGTTCTTTGACTATACAATCAAAAAAGGCCTTTATCTTCACATCTGATCTTCCTCGAAGACTCTCCCTCAGTGACTTCTAACTTTCCTGGAAAAAATCCTATAGCTTATAAATTATTCAGTATTTTGGATCAGACTCTTAAACTGATATTATTTGTGGTTACTGGCACTCTGACTGAATTCAGCTCAGGTCACAGTCAGGCGTATATGAGCCTCTAAAGCTATCATCTGCTGACAGAAGATGGGTTCCCATCACTGGGAATTTATATCAAATGCACAACCTAGTTCCTCATTCTCTTTTGCCGATTGGAAATGACCCAGTTGGGAAAGTTTTAACCAGCAAATTTTTCAAACTTTCCTAACTTCCTCTAGTGATAGCTTACTAAAAGTCATCATGGGAAACTTCTTCCAGTTGACAGGCGAACAAACACTACCTTTCCATTTATGTAAGAAAAGAAGCTAACCAGGTAGTTCTGGAGACACATAATGGATAAGAAGTCAATAGTTTATATTAATTATAACTATTGACCTTTACCTTTAAAGACCATGCTAAATGGTCTAGGGAGAAGCTCCTAAATGTGAGTTGTGTCCGTGTGGAAATGCAGACTCATTCAAGTACCCAAGATGCCTGGAAATACCTCTGCTCCCAGACAGCTAATTCTGGGAGTTGAGGGTTTTGTTTATTTTTCTGCCCTGACTTCTATGGCAGGTCAATGCTCCGCTAAGGTCAGCCTGCTTTTGAACAATGATTCCACAAGGTTCACACATATTTTGCTGCAGCATTTCTATAAATCAACAGGAAAACCCCATATTGGAATATACTGGTAGCAAATGAAAGGAATAAGGAGGAACGGGGAGAATTACCAAAGGGTGAGGAAACCACAAACAGAACAAATCACTACAGAGTAAAAGGAGATGCAGCCAGCCTTTGGAGACAGATGAGTCCAGTCTTTTGGACTAGACTCTGAGTACTAGTCTTTTGGAGACAGGCTGTACAGCACTGAGTAATTTGTAGTTCTTCAAGCAGAGAAAGACTTTAATGATGCTACAGTTCTCCTGAAACACTCTGCTGTGCTTTGCTCCTTGAAATGACTTTGTCATTCCTTGAGAAATACCAGAAATGGAATTAAATACCAAAATATTTATCTAGTGAGTAGATTTCAGCTTTGTAGCATGGACAAAGACTAATTAAGAAAAGTAGCAATGATAACAGGTTTTGGAAAACCTCTTTTTTTTTTTCCAAAAGATATAAGACTCTCTGTTAGTTTTGGCAACATCACAGAGAGGTCTCTCATGATGAATGATATGAAAACTACAGGCAGGTTTCTAGCTATCTTGACAGTATTTGTGAGTCTGTTATCTCTATGAGGTGAACTGAATATATTTATGTCAGGAAAAAAGGCTGAGATAAGCTGAAGCTCAAGACTGTGATATGGATATAGTCAAGGCTGAAAATAAAAATGCAAGAAAAACCCACATTTCTCTCTGTGATCTCACCAGTTGTCAGTTTTATTTGGTTTATATCAGAACTATTATTCTCTCTCCTTTTTTCTCTCCTCCCTCTTCCCCAGGATAAGAAATTAAATACTGGGACAGTAGTACAGTAGTATCAATAGAGTTTTGTTTGCATGTGTGGGGGTTTTTTTGTCCATTCAAGAGCCACGCTGTGCTACTTGACTGTATCTTAACATTGATTTTAGGGAATGGCTTCAAAGTAGATGCATGCGCTGGATTCTTAGCTCCTATGAGTATTACACGGTAGTTAAATGTTTTTTGTGCCTTGGAAAATTTAAACTAAGCATGCTTGATTTCCTTTAAAGGGAGACAAAGCATATTTATTCAAATAATGTCTTCATTTAAACTTAACACTTGTCAAAATATTAAAAAAAATTTATATCGTGAAAATACTTGTTAAAAACTGGTATGATATCTCAGGCCAGCAAACTGAACAAAATGTTATATCCCCATATCCTTTCAAGCATTATTCTGAAGAGTCCCCCAGTGAGCTACATACACACCTTTTTTGCAAGAAACTGCACTTAAAATTCAACAAGCTGTCACCAGAATGAAGCACTGAGTAGGTGTCCAAGGCGCCTCAGATGATAGACTTCCAATCAAAGAGTACAACATCTCTGGTTCAGATTTGTGGATTCAAGGTCAAGTTAGAGCATCCTGCCAGGATACCACCTGTCAGCTGAGCCGCAGGAATTGCTTGTGCAATTGTTTTGAGTCACTGGAAAGTGACTTATGGTAACCTGGCCCATAGTCAAGGAGCGTTAAGTTGATTTGCTATGTCTTGTATTGGCTGCTGTCTGAGATGTTCACTCAGGAATTAACCTTGCTTCAGGTGATAAGCGAGAACATTGCTAAACTTCTAATCTCTGAAATAGTTTGACAAAGTGACAGTGAGACTTTTGAGATTTCTTGCTAGGATTGAAACAGCATAGAATTATTGAAATAATGTTTTCAAATTTACTGGAAGCAGAGTTCCATCCAGCCGCAGTCTCATGTCTCTGACAGCAGTCAGCAGATGCCTCAGTAAGAGCATAAGAACAATGCAAATAAATTATGCTTCCTCTGAGTATTTTCCTAGTATCTTTGGCATCTCAGGGGCTTCCCAAGTCAGAGACAGTTCCCACGTATTTAGTAATCCTCAATGGATTTGTCATCTATTAGGTGAGAGACTGCTCAATGACAACCCCAAATGGTGTTGCACTCCTTCCCTGTTGTTTCATTACTTTTTTTCTCCAAGTGGTGAATTTTAGGACATTCTGGCAAGAATTCTGTAGAGGATTCTTGCCATGACTTGGAGGTAACTTCTTGGCTGAATACAGAAATATGTCTGTACATTATCCAATTAGAAAAAGTCACAGTTTCTCTTGTATTTTGTTTGAAACAAAAACTTCGAAAGTAGCAATCTCAGTACACTTAAAAGTATTCAGCTTGAACCCCTGCATATACATCTACTTACATAGGAAAACATCTGGTTTTTTGTTTGTTTCATGCATATTGTTGCTCTTATAAAGAATTTACTTATAAAACACCAATAATGAAGTATCTTTTGTATCACCTGACATTTTGATAGGAAAATATAATCATCATGCAGATAAGAAGTGTTTGGAATATTATTAGATTTATGCTAAAAATGTTAGAAATATTTCACTAGGCATAAGGCTACTTAACACTTTTAACAAAATCATTACTATATTGCTATATTTATTAGGGTTAAGTATGGACAATAGTAATAAAGTATTAGGAGAATATCAAGAAGTGACTAACTTAAAAATTATTCTGTTGATATATTTAAAGATCAGAACATAGTCACCAGTCTGCAAGTTTCATGTTATTTTTACCTCATAGAAAGGTGATTGTAAAAAGAACTGTTTTATCCAGTTGATATGAAAAGCTAATGCCTTTTCATCTCATAACCTGACAGCTAAATTCTGATTTAACCTTCAGAATGTCAAGTACCAATTGCTAAGTGATAGTCTGGTCAATCTGACACTTTAACAAATAAAATAACATAGGCCTGGAAATGACTTCCAGAGATCATTTAGTCCCTTTCTAAGACAGACTCTTTTCTACCTATTTATTTCTGTCTTTCTGTTCATCTTCAAGATTTGTAGTGATAGAGATTCGTTCTCATAATATAATCTGTTACTGAGTTTGGTTACACTTAATATTTCTAATCTTTACTTGTTGATTAAACTAATTCTATGATAATCTAAGTGTGGTACATCTTGTCCTGTCCTCCATCACTGGAAAGAATAGAACATTCCTTTGCAATCTTTTGAAAACCTACTTTTTTTCAACTGCTTTTTTATGAATTGGAAATTGTTGGCAATCTGTCTTTTGCATTCTGGACTAAAAAACCCTAAAACTTCCCTATTATGTTCAGTCTTTTGGACTCTATCCAGTGGATCCACATATAACTTGAAGTGTCATCCAAAACTGCACCCAGTCTTCTAACTGAGAAGTTACAAATCCACTCTATACAGTGGATCCACATACAGCCCGAAGTGTCATCCAAAACTGCACCCAGTCTTCTAACTGAGAAGTTAACAATGTAGTCAGAGCCTAGGTATTACCATCGAACTTCTTTAAAGTACAGAATGTCAGAAACATTGAAGTCTTTCATAAAATAGTTATTAAATCTTTTGAACAATGAAGACTATTTCAACGTTTTTGCATTAGAAAAGGTTCTTGCTGGCTTTGTTGCCCAATGAACTAAATTTTATGGACAAACACAGAGGTATAGAAATAAATATTGGCTTTTCATAGGATCCATTTATCCCATGAACTCATACAAATGTACCATTCAAACATACTGTGGATCTTATTGAATGGATTGTATTGATCTTACTGCATTTGGAGGCATTCAATGTACTCAGGTGGGAGAGCAGAGACAGATTAGTTAACAAAGTGTCTGCCATCAAATGTGCAGGGTTTACACACCTATTCTCCTAGTATGTAAAAGACAACTAAGAACCTCTTACCAAACCTGAGTGATCATGAGCAAGTTCCCAATGCACACTAGATTTACAGCACACTCGCGAATTGATGAGCACTATGTTACTAACGAAGAATTTACTGTATGTACATGCTTAATTACAATTTATACAACCAGCCAAAAAAGAAAAGCTGTTAGCTTTGGCATAAAAAAGCCTTTTTTATGTTGCTTTTGACAAAAAGATTCTGTTGTATAAAAAATAACCTTGTGACTTCAGGAAACCTTTATAAAAGATGGACATGTTTTTTTCTTGTAATATCATTGCTCATTTGAGCAATACTCTTCTATTAGGAAGTTTCCTTGCAAGAATTTGTAGAAATTATCTCAAGACAGGTTCATATTCAGCCAAAGATATAGCACAAGCAGGTCTGAACTATCTGGTGATAGGTGGCTGAAATAGGCTGAAGCATTCAAAACACATTAATTTAGTGAAGAGAGCTGACATGAAATTTAACAACTTGAGAGAGTTAATAGCAATGCTAATTAAAGACCAAAGCAGAAGAGTCCACAAAGAACGAGGGGGCCTTAATTGCAATAATTGCTCAATAAGCAATTAGTGACTTCATGATCACAACAACTTGAAGAAACTACCTGTGTTTCTGAATAAAAACTCTATTAACTGTCTCATGCAAGCCTCCTCTTTACCACTTCAATACTCACTTTAAAATCTTGCCTCTGTTATTATTTCTCGTAACACCCACACTTCATGATTCTCATGCACAATTCAAATATCCCATGGAAATCATTGCCAAAAGTTATCTCTAAGGTTAAAAATCTTACTGCTGTTCAGAGAAGACTTGATACTTACTTGGGAAAGCTGTTACCATGTAGCTAAACATAAACAAGAATCTTTGCAGGAGGAAAACCCTGTGAATTCTGGGGAATAAACCAACATCTAGCTACTGAGAGCCTTTCCTTGCGTCAGACTGTCTCATAGCTCTGGACCTGCTTTATTTGGTGTTTTCTGCAGCAGGAGTGCTGCAGCTATCTCTTTCAGAAACCTCTGTTTTACATTCCCTCAATTCCTCATGCCTACCAAGAAAGACACTGCTTCCATTCCTCTTTCCTCCAATGCACAAGGCATCTGAACATTTCCATCCATTCAAAGATGTGGATTTTGGTGTTGAGACATGCAGTAGGAAGTCTTGTGATAAACTGAGGCCCTATGGGGAACAAAGAGTTTTTAGAGGATTGCAGGGGAGGACGGAGAGAAATAGTCATATGGAGAAGAAAAAACACTTAAAAAATTATGACAGAGAGAAAGTAAACCAAACATTTTAATGGAATATTAAAAATATTCATACACTCTCACTAAAAGGAAGAGTATATTAGAAAAACAAAAGGTGCTTATTAAAGTACATTTTGAAAGAAGTATTTCTTTAGAAGAAATCTATGATGAGAGATTTGAGCAGGTTCTCACAAAACGTTTATAAAATTTTGTGTTTCTTCAGCTCATTCTGTTTTCTGTGTAGATTTTGTAGGGCACTGCTGAAAATCTTCTCCCTGAAAAGAACATTTACACATCTATTGCTGTTCCTTTAAGATGAAATGGTAACTATCACAGTTTGCCATGTCTTCATCCCAATACCATAAACAGAACCCAGCTGCGTCTGTGTTGCAGCTTTGAAAAATGAGGATTAGATATCCTCTGTTTAACTTCATCTTAATTTTCTACAAGATTATACTCTGGTTACAGTAAAACATCAGCTGTACAACTTTTTCTTTGGTTATTGTCCCCTTAGGTATAACATTGTAATCAAAGGGAGGTCAATCGTATCAAAATAGAGGATTGCCAGAATTCATCTGGCGTAAATTCTTCCCTCAAGATTTCATTATGAAGTGTTACTTCTGAAAAAAACCCACTAAGTATTATCCAAAATCTAAGAAATTACTTTACAAGACTAGAAACATAAATTACTTGGATCTGAATACAAAGCACAGAGTAAGCACTAGATCTGAAGGTTAACCACAGTCAGTATGCTATCAATAGCAGTGAGACATAGTTTAAAATACCTTCATACAATACATTTATTATAGGTACATAAAAGACTACCCACCAAATATGATGAAACTGCAGGATTCACTGGGACAGTGCACGTTGTCTAAAATGAGTGTCTCAGAGTCTAATTCCTTTTCCGAAAGTCAGAGTGGGAAACACACTGAAAATTTAAAATTCTGCATTTCAGTCTACGGTGGCACCTGCAGAATTCAGTAGCCACTTGCCAGATGACCAGTTTGCCTTTACCAGTGATACTTGATAAAGGCTTGCAGAGGATCCTGGGAAGATTACAGTGCTGTGACATGTAGGCTGAAATAGCGTTTTAAACAGAAGTGACATTTAACCACCAAAAGCAAAAGCCATCACCTGGTGTTTATGAACTTATGTGCCTTCATGCATGAAGGCAAATGTTGATTACAACCATATTACATAGAAAGATGCGTAAGACCTTTGTTAAAGATTCACAAAGCCTGTAGGTCTTACTATGAAAAAAAACCAGCAGAAATCTTTCCCACAAATAGAGCTCCTAGCCATTGATGTTAATATATTTTTGATATTGGGAAAATTGGCTCTTTGTAGTCTGGGGATTCTTTCTGCCTTCCTCAGTCTGAAATAAGCATATTTCTGTTAAATTACGTAGATATCCTGTAAGGTGTTGGAGAGAAAATTCTATTCCGATCAAGATATACAGCAAAACTCCCACTACTTTCAGTGGAGTTGCATGTCACTTAGTTTATCTTTACCAGTTTGTGTTCTGTAATCTCGACGTTGCCAAGTTTTGTGTTATACGGAGTTTTCCTTAAAACTCTAACTCCCATGGCAATTTAAAATTCACCTGAACAAGAAAAGATCTTGGGGATGTAGACAAGAGAGTTGACTGATTACTTTCACCTTAAAGCAACAATATAAAATTGATCTGAAGATTCACACTGTATTTCACCACTGACTCCATTTTCTCCATTGGTTAAAGACATATATACATGCCATCACTGCAGAAGTCTAAAGGTGAGATGACCTTTTTTTGCATATTGTTTGCAACAAAACCTGCACTTCTAGCAAGTTTGAATTTTCTACATTCAGTCATACAAATGGTAGCAAAACCTCTGTCATTGTTAGTAACATTCACAAGTACTTGATAAACATTTCTGGTTTATTTTCAGTGCTATGTTAACAGAGCACTCACAAAGGTGAAGGTATGGCTCTCTTTGGCAGAGAACTCAGGTTGAGAAGTTCCTGAGCTGTTACACTTCTATTTTATCCTAACTTTGCAGTTTATTACTCTTTCAGTTATGCCAACACAACTATTCACAGGGCCGTTCTGTAAACCAGATTAGTGATTTGCCCTCTGAAAGAAAAGTTCTGCTTCTTTTTCTAAATTTGTGTCACCTCAGTTTTCAGAACAGTCTTACAATGCAGCTGCTGGAGCAGTGAACTAGATGGAAAAGCATCTGGACAAGACATTTCTTGCCCTGTCTTTCCAGTAGAATACAATATATGCAATTGCACACAGAGTTCAAAGGGTTAATGAGTAGGAAGCCGCATCTTGCTGGGAAAGAGCAGGCAGGAAAGAGTGGCAGAAAAGGCAGTTAATTTTGTAAGCCTAACTATGACATCAGTCAGTAACATTTTAAATATCTTTTTGTAGTCAATGATACCCAGGTAGCTAGTAATTTTCTGCTACCTGTAGACATGCAAATGAAGTGCTTATAAACCTCTTTTAGAGGTTCTCTTTGCAGAGAAGTGAAAAAATGTCAGATGGATCTGAGTGAGGACCCTCCTGATGCTGCTGACCCAAAAACATTTGGCACATTTCAAGATCAAGATTAGGAAGCTCAAGATTTAATATAGGTTTTCCCATTCAGAATAAGATTAAGGATTGAACGCACTGTTCTGACCCAAACCGTACACGTAATGAATATACCATGACTGAAGGTGACCATACCGTCACTTAAATGTATGCACAGTCAGGTAACCATCTAAATCATCTATCCATGCACATAGGTGTTCAGACTGTCAGCATCCTACAGTGGTATAATTGTCTTCTTCACTTGGTCCTTCCATTCATTAGCAGAGTCTTGTTTATAATTTTATCATAAGTCTTAAAGAAAGAGTCTTCCTGTTTCTTTGTACACCATTCTGAATACTGATTGTCTATTCCTATAATTTTGTAATTACTATAACAGGTCAGCACCATCATACTCATGACCCATTGTTTACTAGGAACATCTAAACTGAGATCAAAAGCAAACGGTCTGGACAATTGAACAATCACAGTTAAAGCAGCAGAAAAGGACCAGTAAACAAAATTCAACAATGCTTATACTCAAAATAACCGAACAACTGATGTTATGCAAAATATTTGTGAATTATCATATTTTTCTGAGGTTTACATGAGATTAGTGAAGTGTAGTGCTGTCTAAACATGCAAAGCACTTTGTCTTTTTTGTTCCTGCTTCACACACTGCGTATAAAAACAGAATGAGTTAAGAATTAAATGCTTTTCCAACTCCATAAATACAACTGTGCATCCTCCAGCACCACTGGCTACAGAGGGCACAAAAGAGAAAAAAATGAAAATACACCCACCAGCACCACACCAGTGTTATTTATGAGCCTGAGAATACCAGAATACTATAAAACAAACTAAAAATGCCTAGATTAATTAATACAGATTCATTGTTTTTCTTCTTAATGTTTTCAGGGTGGTGGTTTGATGCCTGCGGCCCTTCCAATCTCAATGGGATGTTCTACACAGCTGGGCAAAACCATGGAAAGCTCAATGGCATAAAGTGGCATTATTTCAAAGGCCCCAGCTACTCCTTACGCTCCACCACCATGATGATTCGGCCCTTGGACTTTTAAAGGCATTCACCGGTGGATCCCAGAAGAAACCAGGTTGATGCTGCCGTCAGCAGCATCACTGTCACAGTCTGAAGGAAAAAGGTGAAGGGCTTCTTAAAAGCAACACGTAGGGATGATGTAAAGTCTCTTCATTATCACTGCATAACCTGAAAAAACTGTCCAACAGCCACCCCACATTTTTATGACTGGGGTCTTGGTTTAGAAGAAGGTGGCTGCAATGATTTTCCAGAGAAGAACAACTGGGTCTGGTTATTCTGCCTGAATCTGGTGCTTGTCAGTGGATGTCCTTTCTTTTTTTTTAATAAGAGATGCAAAAGCATACTGGATTATTCAGCAACAGCTTCAGAATTTGAAGAACTGAAATGTATCAACCACGGTCTATTGAGTAGAATGTTATTGAGCAGTGAAATGCCAACAATATACACGTGAAAAAGGATTATGGAGACATCTTTGTTAAAACTCATCTTAAATCACTCAAGGTGACCACTCCAAATATTGATTTTCTTAACTGAACTGAATTTGAATGTTGGATGGATTTATGTTAATCCCACAGTCAAATAATTTGTGCCAATATTATTTTTCATTAAATCCTTTAAGGACAGTTTTCTCATAAATAACTGAGTCAAATGTACGACGAATGATAAGGGTAACAAGCATAAACTCTTCAGTTGTTCTGTAGAGGTAAATCAGATAATTGACATAATCCCTGAGCTAGGATTTATAGTGTGATAACAAAAGTAGATGTGTTCTGAGGCTTTTCCCTTCTTTCGTTAAAGGCGATCTGAATGTCATGTAGAAAAATTAATGGAAGGTTTAGAGAATGTGAAATATTATCCTAAAGAAAATATGGGATTTTTCATGGAATATTTCCATCAAAAGTACACAGGAAGGCAAACTGTTAGGGTATATAAAAATTACATAAATTCTTAGCTTAAGGCAATGGATTCATTTTACAATATCCTTGCATGTGCGCAATTTATCATTAATTATTTTACTTTTTTAGTATGTTTTTGTGAATATCAGAAGCATGCCAGTTCTACACTGCGCTTAAGCTACAACTACAAAAGATACTCATCAGAACTGTATAGAAATAAAGAATTGTGAACTTGTAAATAGCATGTTTATATTTCCTGTAATGGTCATTTAATTTGTACAGACAGCCCTGACCCTAATCAAAGGGTGCAAAGCCTTGAAAGGATATAAATATTAAAGTAATATTAGAAGACTGCTTACAGGTTGTTAACAAGTAATTTTGTTATCTTACAATGTTGCAGAAGTGTGGGGTGAGATGCAAAATTCAGCTATTCAGAAAAGGTAAAGTTCCTATAATAACAAGCAACAAAGTAGCTGGGTGGCCCATGACACAGCTCTTCCCATTCACAGCCTCTTATGATTTAGTAATATGAATAAAGTCTATCTTGGAAAGTAGCTTGCAGTCATTCTGCTTCTGCTATACACAAAAGGAAGACGTTTGCCCTGATTGCACCGAAATCAAAAGTAACATTCACATCAATTAAATCACAACCAACATGACACTCAAAATCTGAATGTGGTGAGTTTACTGCTTGTCTGTTTGTTGCTTTACTTCATTCATTAAACTGTTCCTGAGATCAGGCATGGCAAAGATCTGATTTTTTTTAAAGAATGATGATAATAGAGTAACTGATTTTTTTTGCTTTTTTTCCTTTTCTTTTTTTTTGTCCCCTTGAAGTTTTTCAAACACCTCTTCTTAAAGATCACAAGGCCCCAGAGAGTTCTCTGCTTTTGTTACAATTTTATATTTGTTTGGTTTTAACTGGGAAGATCTTTGGGTTTGTGTATTTGTATATATTTATATATATATTTGAAATAATCTTGCCCAAGAGTTAATTTGCTGTTTTCTGCAGAATAAGTTACCAAACTACTCCTTACTCAGCAGTTTCTTCACAGAGCTGTTTTGTCTCAGTTTCCAGCAGTGTTTTGAAAAGATTTTCATTTATGTGCAAAATATGTGGTCTGTCTTCCTGCAAATATATCAAAAGATGTATTTTTGCAGATATCCAAGTTGGGAATGCCTTTTTTGCAGATCCCATTTCAAAAGGCAAAACACGTTTAGAATCAAAAGCATGATATTTACTGTTTATTTATCTGGATTTGAAAAATTGTGGATTTGGTTTCCTGTGCTTTATTATAAAACATTTTTTAAAATTGCTGAGTCTGTGATTTGCTTTACTTTGAGTGTATCTTACTGTGACAGGCTGACAGCATTTTACAAGCCATCATCGCTCCTTGTAAGAAATATTAATAAATTTAAACAAAGCCTAGGAAGGGAGTCTAATTAGAGTTTGTCCAGAAATCAATGTTTCTAAAGTTTTAAACCCATATTTCAGTAATTATTTTTCAGTTCCTTGATTAAAATCATGGGAGGGACTGTATTTCTCATTTTAACTTCAAATCATACAACTCTCTATCAATCTTTAAATGTTTCTTGAATTCTATAGGCAAAAATACAAATTGAAGTACGATGCTTGTTTCTCTTGCCGTGTGATATGTTCTTCTGTCATCCATTTGATCATGTTGCATGACAGTGACAAATCTCCTTTGAGTTCTTAGCCAGAAATGCCTTTTGCTCCATTTGTATGCCTTTTAACACTACAGGGATCAGTTTAAACGTCTCTTTGTAGTCAGTTTATCCTCATTTTCTCAGGAATTTTTGCTTAATTGGACTTGTTCATTGTGTTCATTGAGACCAACATAATTTTTTAAATCAACATTAAAGCTGTGAGGAACTACATACATAAAAGCTCATTTTGCTCCTTAATTTGAACATGTATGTATTGCATGAATTGAAGAGTTACTGTTAGTAAAAAAGTTTTTTCTAGATTTGATTTGTATTAAAATATCACTTGTTTTGAAAGATACTAAGAAAATAGTCAATGACCAATGGTAATAGTAAGGTTACTATTTACACTTCACATAAATTCTTCTTGTTTTATAAAACAGGAATATACTAAATTTTTTTGAATCAGTAGATGTGTTTTCCATAGCATGTACATCCTTAATTTTTAATATCCTCTGAGGTTAGAAATGTAACTTTAATGCACACTTTTCTAAGTGCCCTAGCATCCAGTACTGGCCTGTTAAGTAGGCAAGTCAAGTACATTTATAATCATCTGTACAACAGGTTCCCAAGACACAGTTCCTTAAAAAACCCTTCCAGCTATGATGCCAACTTTCTTCTCTACAGAGCTGCAGCTCAAACCACAGCCCTGACCATGCCCCATCCAGCTTCATCTGGGATTGGCACAGCACTCACTTCTCCTTTGGGAAGAACAAAACTGAAACAACAATCACAAGACCTGAACTCTCTAGGTAGGATCAAGCTTAATTTACAACCAGGCTGCACTGCAGTTGTGCCAGAAGGCATTCCTATCTGCCAGTTTTTACATGAGCTGGACAGCTTGAGGAGAGAGGCAGCAACCCCTGAATACAGCTAATGCTGCAAGCATTGCCTGACTCTGACCTGGGGTGTCACACAAACACAAATCTGTATGTGTGAAGAAAGCTTGACACAGCCAATCAAAATGACATTTTTAAAATTTTATCTAGAGGATCTGTAATCTCAAGCCAAAGAAAAAAAATCCAGAAAGCACCAAAAATTAAGTAAATGAAAAATGCAAATTCCAGCAGGAAGGGAGGATTAAGGGATAGCATATGGAAGGTAGAGGAGCAAGAGCAGGACAGAGACAAGGATATGGAATTGTAATAAGGAGAGGGAAAAGACAGACAGGCCAGGAAGAGTCGAAGGGAAGGGATTACTCTTGAGACACAGCAGCTCTGTATTTCCTGTGCCACATCTGTCACACAGTGTAGGAACTCCCTTCTTCTCCAGGAGTGTCCAAACTCCCCTCCTCTCTGGCTCCTGCTCAAGTGAGCAGGAACCTATGGGTTTCATTTGCTTTTGCATGCTTTGAGGGGGTTGGTTTGTCTGTGTGTTTTTTAGTTATTGCAGAGGGAGAAATGTAGTATGGATCTCTGAGAGAATGCACTGATTATGGTGATGTCATGATGGCTCTGTAGCAAGTCCTCTTAAATGGAAAAATTCCTTTAGAAAATGCTGTATTCTGTTGTGTGAATTTGAAGTACTGATAATGAAGTAGAACTTAGGCCCACCCAAAATCTTGTGAAATCATAGCCTTTATTCTTCCACAAGCTAAAATTTCTGTTGGGATCATACCTTATTCTCCATATAAATGGTCTGTGCAGTGTTCTGAACCAGTGAGTTCAAGTAAAGAATATTAAAGAATGGATAGATACTGTAAATGCGACTCCCCAAAAAACAGGGATACATTGAAGTGCATAAAGGCCCAGATGCCAGTCCTGTTTTCTGGTAGAAAGAATCTGGAACCCCAAAGTGTTACTGTAAATTTTCATTCTCTCACTGTGCTTCTTACTTGTCTCTCATTGTAATAGTGCCCCTGTGCCTCCTTTTAAACTGCTGACAGTGCTTGCCTTCTGCTGCACAGAAGTAGCAACAAGAAGGGAAGCACCACATTGAACAGAAGACCAAAGACCAGCAGATGCTTGTGTTCACAACCAGAACATCACTTATGGAGAGAGCAAAACCCGTCCCCACCAAACCACAGGGAAGTAACCTTTCTTGACAGTCATTTGCTCTGCAAGGCTGTGGAGGGAAGAGTAGGCACATAGGCACGCAGAGGACCTTCTCTTGACTTAGGCAGTGGATCCTTTGCCAGGTCAACCCTAGGAGCCCTAATAGGACCCCAGAAGAATAACTCATAGACGTTTGCTTCAGCCCAGTAGGAAAAGGAGAGGAAAAAACTCTGAAACAAAGAAAAGGAAAATTGGAGAACCCTGATAGACTGAGACAGGCCAGAAAGAATTGAGGAAGACTGTGAAAATGGCAGTTATAAGATAATACAGCTAAGAATGCAAAGGAGTAAGATGAGGAAGCTGAAGGAAAGGCCAGCAAAAGAAGGAGGTCAGTCTGACAGAAAGAGTATAGAGAAATGACAAATTAAAAGCACAGGAAAAATAGGAAAATGAAGATTTAGGCAGAGGAATATGTGAATAAATTTATTTGTGGATAATTAGTATCCGCTTAAGTTTTCAAAGCCTGAAAGGAACAATGTCGCCATTTTACTTTCTGCTTTTCCATTTGCAATGCAACGGAGATGCATTGACATCTGGTAAAATCTAAAGCAATACTTAAAAAGCAGTCGCTTCTTAGAGGAATTTTTGGTTAACATGCTGTCTCAGAAACAGTTCATGCTTTTAGCATGAGACAAGAATCCACCAGTAGATAAATCAGCTTTGGATAATATTTACTCTTCCACTGAAAGATGTGGATCTCCATCCTTTTGGAGCCCTCTCATGCTTATATTTAGAATCATTGTCTGATCTGAAGGAAACCACAAATCTCAGACCTGATCTCATTCAGCTGCATTGTCGAACCACTGGTTTGTTTTCTTTTGAGAGTGATGGAAGAGAACTCCTGGATAGATGTTTTACTCTTCTTCTTTTGAAGCAAATCTTTCTCTTTTTTTCTTTCTTTTTTTTTTTTTTTTTAATGTAAAAGCTGCTGCTTTGGAGTTCATCTTTCATCACCAGAGATAATAGTTTAATGTCTCTTTGGTAGCTTCACTCAGTGCTGTTCGTTCCATAAAATCTCTAGGCAAAATTCTGCTCCTGGACTCATGCAGTGGTTCTTGTCTCAAACCTTCCACGCTGTTGTCATGTGGAGTCAGTATGACACAGCCAGGCACCAATACTGTCCTTTTCGAGGGGTTTTGTTCAGTGCTTCCAGGAAATCTGGAACTCCTTGGAGCTACATCAGTGCAGGTCCTGGGTCCCACAAATACTGGCCCATCCCTGTGCACTGACCAGCAGCTGCCCAAACTTTACTGGCTGAAAGCCACATCAGAGCTATCTGTACCTTAGTCCAAGCCACGGGAAAGTAATCAATCCCCATGTTTCCCTCCTACTCATTTCTCCTGGAATAGCTCCCTGTCCCCAGAGTGGAGAGGAGCAGGTCCCAGGAGCCACCATGACGGCAGTTTCTCATGAGGTGGTGTCTCTGAAGGCCTCCAGGCTGTGCGCAGTGTAAAGGAGCCCCTGTGGGGTAAAGGTGCTGGCTTTTAGACTGCCTGGTCGCAAGGCAAGGATGACAGAAATATATGTTAGTATTTTTTAAAAAGTATGGCCTTATTAACCAAAGGCTTTTCCACTAATGTATTCTGTTTATTAGATTAAGAAACTAATGTCAGGTTTACCACAGGATGAGTCAGACAGTCCCCTGAACACGTAGGTGGAAATGTGTCTGATGTCACTCCCAAAGGGCTGATACACTCCTCGCCTTTAGCGTGTTACAAAAGCTTTGGTGTTTGTTTAGAGTTTTCAAGGCTTTGAGAAAAGGCAATAATAAATACATTGAATTTTGCATTGTAAAAATAAATTTATGAAAAAGAGCAGTTTTGAGTACCCAACAATGTTAAATGAAGACATGGACATTTACCTCTGTGACTGTGTCTATGGGTTTATTAAGAGAGGTTTAAGCAGGACCCAGCAGCTCTGACACTTCTTCTTTTCCATTGTGTGATTAGAAGAACTACCTCACTTTGGTGTAATCTGAAATACATTAAATGATACTGTTGCTCATCAGTGAGTAATGCAGGAAATCAAAGGAGATATATAAGGTAACTAATCTGTTCAGGTTAACATTTTACACATGTAAGTACTCAGAGAAAAAAAAGCAAAAATTCTTATATTTTGAGTACAGTTAGGTATAATATAAATATATAAAACATATATTTTAAATAGCCACTGGTAGCATGGAGAAAACGATAGAGAACTCATCCTACAACATCCCACTCGGAGATGCAGAAGAGCCCTTATTCCTGAAGTTTCTGCTGTCTGCTGCCACCTATGGTTCAAAAAGAAGCTTTTCCAAAGATCAGTCCATCACCAGAATCAATTAAACATGCGGTGAAAGATCTGAAAAAAGCAAACTGAAGGGACTAATAAAAATGGTTAGGGTGTCCAACATGGAAGGTCAAATTTAAGTCTATGTTCAGATACGGGCTTTCAGTTTTAAAAGTACTGAACTCTTCTGATTTCTGTTTGTCCCAAATGGATTAAAAATACAATGGTTTTATGGCAGTGTAGACCTTCCCTAAGGAAAAGCAAGATATTTACAGAGCAGAAAGTTGCTCTAAGAGATGTAGGTGATGAAGAAAGGGGGATCACACAAAACCATTCTATAAAGTGATGTTGCGTTTACTATAATTTGGCTAGACCAGAGGTATGGATATGGAGCACACACATGTCAGGAAGCCTGAGAAAGAAGTAAATTAAAGAAAGCTATACTTCAAGATTGGAACTGAAGTATGTTTTAAAAAACCACATTAAAATAGTCTTAAAGACAAACACTCAGCTGTTGCAAATGCAAGATTTCTGTTTGTTCTTCCAACCTAAATTTAGCCAACTTACGCATAATGCATTATTTGGAAAGTCTTTAATTACTCTCTCACATACTAGGTTTCTTGCATGGTTCAAGAATCTCATTTCAATAGGGCTTTTGAATCATGAGGAATAATTCACTGTAAAATGAAAATACATCCTTATAATTGAACTCCCCAACTAATCAACTCACTCCATGCATTTGTTTACTTTGGAACCATATTTAGCCATACAAAAAATGCTGTGTCTTTTCAAGAGCTTAACAATTCCTTTTTTTCCCTTAAGTGCACCTGAGTGATATTGGCCATAAGATGGTTCAAATTAATATCTACAGAGCAGCCTGAACTGCTAATCCTGTTGCCATACATAAGCTATCTCGTTTCTCTGACCTTTCACTTTCCAGTGTTCGAACCAGATTTGCACTGAGGTTATGATTTACAGGTCACAAGGCTACAGATAACCTTAGATATTAGTAGGAGTCCATGTCATTTTCTTACAGAAACCAGAAGTGAATCAATATTTAGAAAGCTGAAGAAATCCAGTTGTTCATGCCCTTTTGTCAACTTTGAGTTTCAAAAGCTGTGAACTTAGCCGCTCTGAACAAACGAAAATGAATGCAGAGGAAACAAAACCAGGAGTAGTTTGGCTACCCGCGGGCTACAAGTAAGATTGACAAACATCGCTTTGCTCACGGCTGGCCAGAAGGTGCTCTGGCTCCACATCCAAGTTCACACGGTGCCTGCGGCACAGCATGGAGGAGCTGGCCCTGTGTTACACATTCAGTGAAGGCTGCAGTCTGAGCATCTCAGCTGTAAAGAAATATTCGCTTACAGAATACACATCGTGAGAATAAGCAGTGTTTTGAATGGAGGTTTAATGACTGAAAGGCCATTTCTCTTGGCAGCTGTGCCCTGGGACTGTGGTTCAGTTCTCATCTGCTCTGCATGTGACTTGGGGAGCTTAGGGCCTGAAGGTGAAGGTGGGACTAATGTCCTTCCTCCCACTCTTTGTCTTCTTCAGGTCAGATGAAGCTCTCACCATGAAGGAGCTCAGGGACTACATCCCACATGAACTCAAGGAACCTTTCTCGGGATCACTAATACATACATGAAGGGGCCCAAACTGGCATCATTATTTCACTTAATTTGTGTCTACTTCGACATTTCCACTTACGAATTAGACACTGGAATGTTTTGAGGATGTGGTTCTACACATCAGTTTGATGACTTATAAAAAAACATAGTGTCACCCTGTTGTGGAGAGCCCAGCTTTGTGCTTGATGCCACAGATTTCTTAAATGGGATATTTTCCAATTCTCTACCCTTTTAAGAGCAAAGCCAGGAACGAGTACTTTCACAGCATGTCACACCTAGATAAAAAGAGAAAATTAATGTCCTAATGCACAATCTTATTCCTACTAAAGGCAAGGAAGATAGTTAATAAAATCAAAGTAAAGCCTTTTGAATTGCATGAACAGTCAAGGTGCTTTAAGAGGGACTGGATTATCCCCCTGGCCATACCTTTTCTGCACGTGTCTCCTGATATTTTTAGCTCCTAGAACTATGGGGCAGGTTCAGTGTCTATCAAAATGAATCTGGAATCTGAGGCCCTTAATCTGGAACATAATGTAAATTAAAACTAAACAAACCATTCTCCTTTCTCCACAGAAATGAAGTCAGGAAAGGCTAGATGGTATTTTTTCTTTCTGCATTAGCTTTGTCAGAAAAAATCACTCAACGAGGCTTTTACACAAAATAGCAAGGCAGGGAAAACAAGCATTTTGGAGTCCACCAGGTTCCTGCATCATCACTGGGAACATGGAGAAACTCTGTTTATGCATGCACCTGTCTGACTCTCCTGCTGGAATGTGCAAATCACCACATTAAACTGTCGTCCAGGAAGGAACATGAACAGCAACCTAAGTATGTCAAAACACTGAGTGAATTATCAAATGACCGAATTTGTAAGAGATATCTTTAGTGCACAGCGAGAGAATTATGGGATTAGTGTTGTGGAAGGGATAAACCTGTTATTCCACCAGGAAATATGAGGTTACTCTATGCACCTCAAAGCATTTATCTCCAGTTAGTGCTCTGCAAATTGTTATCAGAAGCAATGGCTGCACAATAAACAGCACTAATACTCAGCCAGCAGGACCCTGCCAACATGCAGTGGCCTCTTCAGTATGGTGAAAAAGCTTCACTGACAAGGGTAAGATTTCACCTTTCTCCTTCCGTGAAGGCCACAGCCCTGAGAGACTCTTTTCAACCCACGCCGTCTTTCCTTGTTTGCATTGATAAGTTTTAAACTGAAGCTTCCTTAGGCTGTCTGTCTGTCTGTCTTTTTTTTTCACCTTCTAGAAAGTGTATGTGGAAATGCTTTAATAATGTAAATATGGGCATGATCCTAAAACAGCTCCATTCAGACTGAAACATTCAACAGCCCTATTGCAACTAACAGTTTTGAAACTTTTGACTGTTCCTTCATATGACACCTCTGAAGAGGAACCAGATATTTAGTTAGACATGTTTAAGATGGGCTTTAATTTTAGGAAACTGCAGCTGCACTACAGCCCTTTAGGACAAAGTTAAGCAGGTGCCATTTGAAGACTTGTCAAGGACCAAGTTGTCCTTCGTGGGTTCCATGCACATACATCATGGAGCTAAAAGTAAACAGTATAAATCCTCTTATTTCCCTTTTTCAGTTTGCTGTGAGTACCTAGCGGGTAGGTACACCCTATGTGTACTGCCAAGAGGGTACAATATGACAAGGCAGATTGACAAGTTTCTGCTGGGGAAAAATTAAAACAAAACTTTTTCTCTCTGAAAGCCACATAAGTCTTTGCCAGTGGCTTGGACAGACTGGTGGGCACTCCAGCATCCAGGGGCATTGGTGTGGCTTGGGGAGGGCTGAGGAGGGCACTGTCACCTCTGGAGTCTGGGAAGTGTTCATGTTCAGCTTCAAGAGCAGTCTTCTGCTGTTAGCCAGGGGTTGCTTTGCTCAGGTTGGACTACTGCCGTACTTACAAGATCAGCCCCTTGTGGGGTGATGTCCCACTCCTCAAAACCATTTCTGGGGACTAGGGGTACAAAAGCTGTCTCTGCAGGATGGTCAGTGCCTGGGCTATTCTCAGTCAGGACCCTGCTCACTCCAGCTCAGCTGCAATGCACGATCTACCCAAAAAACTGATCGGTAATTTCTCAAAAACAGTAAAAATCCAAAGACTTTCTCACATTCTGTAGGCTATGAACGTTGGATCCCCAGATATTATTTTCCAGTGGAAATCTGCTGCTGAGTTTTGCTCCTCTGACTGTCGTATTTTGTTTTGTACATCCAGGTGAGAAACAACTACTGCAAAGTGAAAACATGTCACTGTTTGCCAGTGTTTAATGTTGCACAGAGGAAAAGAATAGCAAGTAAGGAAATGTCAGGAGATCCCCACTGAGATTTTCTTAGTAACTTGGATAAACAGAGTTGAGGATGAGGGGAAAAAACGTAGTAGTTAAAATGGAGTAAAAGCATATCTGAGAGTGTGAGCCTCTGAAATCATCCCAGGGCCTCCATCACAGGGAAGTCCTGCTTACCAGAAAATGCTGCAAAAGATGGAGCACAATCTCCACAGACACAAAGTTAAAAAAAAAACAACATGGCATTGGTGATGCTCAGACAAAAAGAAGATTAAAAAAAAATCCCAACATGTTGTCTGTCTTTCTGATTCGATGTCTCAGTCTATATGAAGTGTGTAAAGGCAAAGGAAGGCTGGGGCATGATCAGACTTTGAAGTTCTGGGGTGTTTTTGTGGTCCACCAATCACTACGACCCAGACAGTCACTTCATTTTCTGGTGACGGAGTTGCCCAGTTTGTGTTCGCTGGCCCCTGTGCTGCCCCCAAAGCTCCTTCACAAACATGCAGAGTTGAAAGGAGAAGCAGTAATTCAGGAAGTCTCCTAACACAGCAGGGTTACATTTGTAAGACGGAAGGGTTAAGAATGCAAACGAAAGTAGTTTAATTCTATTTTCAGAAATCAGTACCTAATGCAGGATTATCTGTAACGACAGACACCCAAGTGTCAAAGGACTGTGTCAGGTTTCAGACCTTTCCATAGTTTAAATTCCTGTGTTTAATCAAAGGTTAACTGAATCATTGCTGGTGGTAAAGAGTTACTTCAATGCAGTGTTGTTGTGGGTGGCCTACAGTAAGTAATACTGTATCTGGGCAGTGGTTTCTTACATGCAAAAGTATTTCCCTTGCCTGTCTCTGTGTACAGAAAATATACGTGACAGTATATACAAACTATCTTTCAGGAGACAGTGCAAAATAATTCTAACGTCAATTTTTTCTTAATTGCTTCATCCTCTAGCTGAATAACCTTATTTTTTGTCTTGAGTCTTCAAAATTATTTCCTTTCAAATAGGATAAAATGAAACAAGAGCAATTAGATTTCTCTAATTCCTGAGTGTCAGAACTCTTATCAGCAGAATTCTGTTTCCTTGTGTCAGGCTGCATTTTCTTATTCACTTCATTTTTTATAGGGCAGCTTATAACTTATAGGAAAAAAGCTTATGTGAACTGACTGCCCATTGATTTGGCAATATGCAGTATACATACACAAAGTAGGACATAAAATAGAAATGGATTCATAAGGCACAGTTCAAAAATGTATGTTATTTCTTTTCCATCTCTAATAATTTGCGTTGCAAATAATTTCTGTAAAAAGAAGAGCACGGCTGCAGAATCTCTGGGTATTTTTAATGTTCAAAAGTAGCTTTGTACAAAGTTTTGAAGAATATTTCTTCCTATCCATTATTCCTTTCTGTGGTAGCTAAATTCTTCTTTAGTTTGGTGTTACAGCTGGAATGTTAATAGCCTACATTGATTAGCTTTCTTGAAAGTATTTCTTCTGAGAATTTATATTTTCATACTTCACAGGGCTAGGCAAGATATACATAAAATTACTATGATAGCATGAAGTATATTACCTAATAAAGGATGTATCTGACACTTATTCTAGATTTTGTTTGTAACGCTTCCAAGTCTAAAAAAGGTGAATGACATTATTAACCAAGATGCTTTAAATAATTTGAACTGAATAGTCTTTCCACTATAACCAAGCACAAAAAACATGCTGACCTATTTCTACAAAACAAGGATTTTTACAGATTTGCTATTAAAACAAAATATTCAGGGCAGGGTTTTTTTTTTTAGGAATATTTGTGATTTCACTGGAAACCTCAGAATCAAGTTTTTGGGTTTCCAGTGAAAGGTGTGCATATTTTGGTATTATGATGGAAGAACTCTGGTTGTTAATTGACTCCTCCCTTTCTATTCCCAAATTCCACTACGGAAATCAACAATTACATATAGATAAGAAAAAATAATTGTCGGGTTTCTGAAAAAAAATGGGAAAAATTGCATTTCCTACCCCTCTCCTCTATAATTTAGGTAACAAGCGGGCATGATTAAGTGTCTGGAAGCATATTCCTGTTTTAGTGCCTCTGTAATTCAAGCCTGACAACAGCCAGCCCTACTAGAATCATAATTGCACAAAGCTAGAAGCGATAAGCTGAGCAGAGGAAGTGTTCCTTACTGTGATCAAGTATCTTGTACAGAATTTCATGGAAAAACTATGTATTTTTTGTTGTGCATCTTTTTCAATAACATCCAAAGGAAAACCGCTATTTTCCTTAAGATCCTCCAAAAATAATGCATGACTTGAAAACAATTAAAATTTTTGCAATCCAGAAAGGCACGGTCAACTTCCTACTCTTCATTCTGAAGCTCTCAAGATGCCATATAAAACTATGAAATGTAACAAGAATCCCCTTCCACTTCCAGATGTTGCAAGGTCTTTCTTGCTGTATACCCCCTTTTGCTTTTGCCTCTGGACTGGTTCCAAATACACTTTCAATCAAGTAGCTCGCATGGAAATGAAATTTGTCATAACTAGAGAAAGTACAAGTCTCACCATAGACTCCTGAAGGTTGATGAAAAAAAAAGACTCATTCCACAAAACAAAGTTCTGGTGTTCTGTATTGTCTAGACAAAGCATTGAATTTTTTGCCACTTTTGGTCTGAATGGGTTAAGAAAGCAGTATGAAATCTGCTGGACACAGAAAGTTATGTAAACGGACTGCACGTTAAGCCAGCCTCTCCTGATGTTGGATACATAAGGGCATTAGGAGACAGAGGAACCTGCATCTGCTCTGTGTTTATAGACAGACATAAAATGATTATTGCAAGAATTGTAGATGATATGATCCAATGCAGATACAAATCTCTGGAGTATCCATGGAATTCATTTCAGTTTTGAGAAGACTTTGATCTTTCAATATTGCCATTTTCTGCTCTAATTAACAATTAAGCCATTAGAGCAGTATAACTGAAGCCAAATTTTCTGTAGATTTCCACCCCACAACAATAGATGTCAGATTGTAATACAGGATAATTCATTTAACAAAAGAAATCATCCAAATATTTCTCATCAAAAAAACCCTAACATAAAAGCTAATCCAAAAATGACATCTGCAGTTTTAAGCATAGTGTTACTTGAGTGATTAGATATCATGTTTGACCATAAAGAATTCATGGCCTTCCTTTGTTCCAAAAGCTATCTAAGCTGTGAATTCCTAATGCTTATTTGTCCAGTATTTTAGACTGCAGTGGAAGTAATGAAATGTGTCAATAATTTTCTATGTTAGACTCCTTGCCTCAGAAATGTGGTTTCAATTCCATCTGGACTAGCTGCTTCTTCTAACAAGCTTAACAGTTTCAATATACCCAAGGCCCATAAAACAAGTCTAGTGCTAAATTGAAAATCTGGGGAATATTTCTGTGACTGGTAATAAGAATCATTAGCAGTCACAATTTAAATTCTAGAAACCTAGCAAAATAGCTAGTGATCATAGGAGTGTACCCCTAGATTTTGTAGCTTCTTCAGGGACAGTGACCCTCAGTGAGATTTCACAATGACTCATATTGAGTCCTATGCTGAGCAGGAAAATTTCCACAGCAGCTGCAGCATTCATCTGAAACCTTCACCAAAGCCTTAGGGATAGTGCTGTTCCCATTCACCACTACTGACACGCACTGAACCCAGTCTGCATCATCAAGCAGAGTGCAGAAATGCTCCTCACCTCTCACTTGCTTTCCCTGGTAAGATTAGTAGCCGTATGACAAAAAAAATGTGTGGGAGACAGTTCCTTCAAAGAAACCTACAAAAATCTGGGAGACAGAGATAGGATTAATTTTGCTGAAGATCTCTTGAAAGCAGTCAGAGAAGAAGAAAAAATATTATTTTTCTTAAATCTTCAATTCTCTTGCAGGTTATAACATAATTTTATATATATATATAAATATATATTTAAGGTAAAGGAGATTTCATGGTCTCTTGTCCCATTTTCTGCAAGTGAGAACAGCAAACTTAATTTTCAGTCGTGAGTAAAGGCTTCATTGTGAGTTTAAAATAAATATTGAAGAGGCAACCACTCTCGTATTTTCCCTACATGAAGAGTTCTTGAACTTTACAGAATAACTTGGGATATATTTATTTTGAGAATCCAAATATTATTTTGACTTATTGTAATCCCATGTCACTCATAAAATAATTTACTCTTAATCTGGTTTGATGGTTAAAGCTCTTTCCTTAAGGTCTGTTGGAAAGCTTTCTTTTGACAGTTGTTCTTTTTGCTAACTCTTCTGTCTAATCCATGCAATCTGGGAATTTTACAGTGGTAATGAAATCTCAACAGTCATCCAAGTTGCAAAGTTTACTATTCCTGACGACATTCTTCTTGGAACTGTAAATTCAGTATTCACTGAACGGGGTCCTCTCTGTGTGCTCACCTAATACCCCTTTTTTCCAAGGAAAGTTACCTGAATATATTTCATCACTGGCAGCCAACAAGAAATCAGTCAATTCCAGCAGGTCAGCCGCAGTTTGGTGCACTAAGAGGAAAACAAATCCATTAATCTTGAGGTGATTCTAGCCTTAAACATATGCAGGATCATTGCTAAGCATTACTAACCTTGTATTAAACACTGCTTACGTTCACAAACTAAGCAAACCAAATTAAAGCTCCATTTACTCTAGTGAACTATACTCTCCTGCTGCTGCTCTGCTGGCTCTTCCAGGTTGCAGAATACAGTTTTGAGAAACTCTGAAATGTTTGAAAGGCCGTTTTGTCTCCCGTTTCTTCTGCATTTGTCTTGGTCTTAATAGTGCAGAAACCGGAGTATTCACAAATGACTTTTTTCTTCGTTGTGTCCAATCCTACAAAACCCCAGGAATCCTAAACACAAAATTTAAGCCAGATAATGGCTTAAAAATCTTAAGCCGAAAGAGTTTCAAAAACACCTTTAATTTCATTAACAAATTTTCCTCATCCTTCAAGCAAAGAGCATTCATCCACATCAGTTTAAAGTTCTAAGATGTTTAAAGGTCTAAGATGATCAAAATATCTGAATAACCACAGTGCAAATTCTGTATTTTTTGTTTGCTACTCTAGCAAATCACCCTGCACCTCTGCAGTAATAATATCCGCCAGGAATTCCAACCAGCTCAAGCATGATCTCCATTTCCTGAGAACATGTGGCTGTTCTCAGGCTGTCGATTTTTCCAAAGGGTGTCTTTATTTGATCTCATGAAACACTTTTGTCCCATATGAGGCTAAATGCATTGATATATAATTTCTAAGTAAATCCCTAGACCACTTTTTTAGTAATGGGGTTATGCTAACTGTGGGCCAGTCCTTGGAGATCTTGCTCGTACTAAGCTAAATTGTAAAAATATCTGCTTAAGCTTCTCCAATTTCTAACCCCTCTTTCCTTATCAGCTTTGGACAAATATTGTTTGGCTTGATGCCTTGTCAACAATATCATCCCTTGACGCTTTAATAATCTTTCCTAGGGTGGTTAGTGCATTCTTCAATTTTTTCTTGATTTCCATAAAAGCTGTGTTGCTGTTTTGGCTTTCTCAGCCTTTGCAGCTAGAACAGCATTTACAGCACAATCGTTCTACACCTTTGCTGTTCTCACAGGTTTCCTTTAAAGCTTCAGACTTTCCACCGCACCAAAGACAGTCATGTAACTATAGTTTGTAAAAGAAACTTGGTAAGTGGAGAATTCTCAGCAAAAAATGCTTCCAGCAGTGCATTCACATAAACTACAGCAGTTGAAAGTGACATATGTTGCACCGAAACAAATTTTGGTTTGATGAAAAAGATGTATTTTGTGGCTTAATGGCTATTCCTAGAGGGAATGAGTTTGTGACTGGAATTGTCTGTACAAATTTAACAATTTATTTTCCCACTAAATCACTTACTGTCCCTTAATGTATGTCAGGACCAATCAGGTTCTATGCTTTCCCTCACTTTCACAAGCAGCTGCTTTTGGCATCTACCAGTTTTCGGAGGGTCTGATATTTTATGTCTGACATTGCTCCAGTCTGCAGAAGTGCTTGTTGTCCTTTTACTATGACTCTCCACTGACAAAGTTACCCTCAGTGAGGACAGAAATAATTGTGTTTAAAGAAGATCAAAAAGTCATCTATGGAATATTATTATTCTATAGCTTTCACACAATGGAAGAACTTAAATACTAATCAGAGCAGGAGACTGTTCCCATCTTGTTGTCTTCAGCGCATACAAAGATATGGACAAGACTGTAAGTGTCCTAATAATTTACAACCTGTCAAAAACGAACAGATGTGTGAGACAGAATCACAGAATCACAGAATCACAGAATCACAGAATGGTAGGGGTTGGAAGGGACCTCTGTGGGTCATTTAGTCCAACCCCCCCTGCCGAAGCAGGGTCACCTACAGTAGGCTGCACAGGACCTTGTCCAGGCGGGTCTTGAATATCTCCAGAGAAGGAGACTCC
>Ga0065711_1003462_pt1 | contig 28704 bp, 19 predicted proteins | sample Hoacrofraction12_FD_59098 | JGI IMG/M metagenome (GOLD analysis project Ga0065711, IMG submission 59098) | Hoatzin crop microbial communities from Cojedes, Venezuela - Epithelial fraction 12 v2 (version 2) | ecosystem: Host-associated > Birds > Digestive system > Esophagus > Crop | place... | reverse complement strand
GCTCGGGGAGTCGCGACCGGCGGGCCGGGTGGCGGGCGGCGACAGGGCGGGGGGGTCAGCTCTTCGTCGCTACTCGCAGGGAGAGAACGGGATTTACTTCAGGTGCGGGACGGTGGCTGCCGCAGAGGACGGCCGCTCCGCGAAAGAGCCGAGTGCTGATGTTACCCGCTGGAGCTGGCAGTCTTCCAGCGATACGGGAACGTGGTCATCAGCAGTGGAGTGCCTGTCTGTTCACTTTAAAAGCGAATGAGTAGGCTGAATGCCTATTAATTTTTGTTGTTAACGTTTAACCAGCAGACACTAAAGAACGCAGTGAGAAATAGCTTTTGGAAAACCGCCGTGGAACGTAACGAAAGGTGAACTCATAGGATCTAATTCAGAAGTGTTACAGAATTGAACAGAGAAATTAATTAGCATTTTATGCTGCAATTTTTGTTTGCACGTGGACTTTATTGTTAATATTCAAAGGAATATTGAAAAACCTGCCTCGTTCTTTTTCTTTGTGGAAGTTCTCCACTGACATGGCATTCAGTTTAACAGCACCCGGCTGCGTACGCCCTTTCCCTGTTAATGATTTTAATCTGAGAACGCAAGCGGAGTCAGTTCTGCCAGTTCATAGGGAGCCCACAGTTGGTACTTCATGAACAGTCCCTTTCTCTCGTTTCCTGGCAGGTTTCAGTACTGCATTTAGTAAGAGCAAAGTGCGATTGGATGCCCGGGAAGGAGGGTTTGAGGAGGCCAAACCAACAGCCTCACGTGCTGGACGGAGCTCGGTGCAGGAAAAGATCTGATTCTCACACAACCAGTAATTTGGATAGGTTTCTTCTGGCTGTACGAGCTAGTTTCCTTACTGAGAAAACAGAGCTATTTAATTATTATTTGTCTTCTAATAAAACTAAGCTAAAGTCACTTGTCTTGGACTTGGTCTGCTTTACAGGAAGTAATCATCTTGTAACTGTGAAGTTGCTGGTTTATATCGTTTGCAAACATCACCCAGTGCTGTTTTCTTGTGGCAGTGCTTTGTGTTGCAACACAGTTACAAACGTGAAAAGATACCCTTGTGTTGGGTCTCCAACAATAACTGATCAGAGGGAAGACAGAAGCTCTTCTCATTGCAAGCTGTCAGCTTTATTCAGATACGGGTTTTTGAAGAATTCCTAGTCTTTGTGGCTGCAAAATATGTCTTAACATCAACTGAGTGTATGCTTATTTAGTGCTCTGTCTTTGTCTGAAGGCAAGGAAGAGGTGGCTTCAGTGTCTTTTTCACTACTCCGCTTTGCGGTACGTAGAGCTTTGTCTCTTTCAAACCTGTGCTGTGAAAGGCAAACCGTAAACTAGATTCATGGCTTCCAACTGGAAGTCTGTAGGTGGTTGGTCATGGCCCGCGAGGCCACAACAGTGGCCTGCGTAGCTGGCTTACTTGTTTCGTGTTGTCAACTAGGTGAGAATATGGGTATTAAATTCCTGGGATTTACAATAATTCATGATCAAAAATGTCTAGGGAGTGCACTGGAGTGATTCACTGGGAGCAGCTCTATGAACCAAGAAGTTGGTGCAGTGGTAGCTGGCCAGGTTGGCCCTGCAACAGCTTGAAGCCACCGAAGGAATGCACTGACGAGAGGCAAGAGGCAGGAGAGAAGAGCCACGGTCCTGGGAGGGGAAAACTGGAATGAAATGAAGAAAGAAGGTGATCATCAAAAGTTTGTTGATCGAATGAGAGAGAGCAAATTGCGTTCTTAAGCAGCGATTGTAGGATGATGCAGGTTAGAAGAGACGTCGGGCGGCATCTAGCCTGACCTGGAGCTGAAGCAAGGAGAGCTCTGAGGCCGGGTGACATTGCTCAGGGCTTTATCCAGTCAGGTCTTGAAAACCTCCAGGGACAGAAAGTGCACCACCTCTCTGTGCAGCCTGTTCCACTGCTTGGCTGCCCTTACGGTGAATAAGTTGTTCTTCATGAAAATGACGAAATGCCTGATTCTGTCCTCCTCATACTGAGGAGTGAGAGCAGTAGGGAGGAGGAGGTGGTGGTGGTGGTGGTGGTGGTGTCTCCTTCCTCCTGCTGGAAGGAAGCCTTGTGTGGCGTGGTGGTGGCTGTGGTGGTGTCTCCTCCAGGTGCAGCTTTAGGAGGAGAGGCCGTGGAGGTCAGCTTAGTTGGTATTTGGTACTTCAGTTACTTAAAGTACAAATTGAGCTCCCCTCACTCAGTGGATAAATATAATTTATTGCTTGTGTACATTTAATTAGGTTCCTTAAAACAGGACCTCGGTAGCAGGAACCTGTGATGGCAGATCCCAGGTCTGGAGGGGAAGCAAATACTTTTCAAATGCTGCTTGTAGGCAGCATATTTTATGGACTTTGAAGTCACGTAATAACTCTCCCTATACTTGACAAATATTGAGTGTACTTGCAGCTGTACTGGGATTTTGATGAAATAGATGTGACTTTTCCCTTCTGCACTTACTCTAATGAAATATTCGATAGGTGCAGCTGTGGTGTAAGCACCTCAAAGCTATTTGTGCGTTTAATGGAGCTTACTAGATAACATAATTATACTTCAAAGCTTTTGCTTAGTCTGTAGCAAGCACATGTTGGAATGTACTGGTTAGTTCCAATCTGCAGTATCTCAAAGCGACAACGTTGGATGGTGGAAGTGTATTAAGGTTTTAGACAGAGATTGCAGTAGATGAATTGTGAGTAGTAATATAGAAATTCTCTGCATCCTCAAAATTCAACACCACGAAAAGGGATATTTCTGGCATAGAATCGTGTATTGATGTGGCAATAGCAAATTCTTGGTTGCTGTGAGTCTGAAAGTATGTATGTGATCAGACCTGAGAACAAAGTAGTAAGAGGAAGTGAAAATCATCAGCTGTATTTTTTTGTGCTTTCAAAACGTGGGCCATTGACCTTAGTACAGGGAGGACACTCCAGTGTGTTTCTTGTGTACGGGATGTTCTTCCTTCTTGCACAGCATAGCTGGAACAGGTATCCGGGTCAAATCCTGGCAATAATGAGATGACTGGCAAAACTCTGATCAGTTTTGGCAGAGCAGGGATTTCACTAAAGGAAATGTCTGTTTGCCTGAGGAGCTTTTGTCTTCAATGGCCAAGATGCAAAAGATACAGAGGAACTTGCAAGAGGTGCAATGAAATTGGAAGTCTTTCCAGCTTTTTTATTTCAAAGTGATAGCTAGTTTCTTGTTTCAAACTATTGAATCAATTATGAGAGTGGAAGAGAAAGAAAATTCTTTATTTTTTGATAATATTTTGCACTTGTGCTAAGAGAAAAGCAGTACTTTCCCACCATCTGCTGTTAGCTAAAAAGAACAGAGTGTTTTCAGGACAATAAAGCTCACTTGGGTTTGTGTTGGGAGCCCTAATATTTGCATATGTGATATATCTTGCTCTCCGTGTTTCAGTGACTATTTGAATTTCTTATCAAAGTAATGAAGAAACAAACCAAAAGAGAGAAAGACGCCAGCTGATAGTAGTACTGTGATAACATGTAATTACATACTGGCCAACATACTTTGGGGAGAGGAGCTTGGTATCAAGCCAGGGAGCCTGGATATCTGGAGAGATGGAGGAAGCAGATCCCCGACCAACAAAAGCAGCCAGAGCACTGCCAGGAGGGGTTGTGGCAGCTCACATCAGCTGCAGGTTTCTCCCAGGATTGCTCTTCCTTAAACTGTCGTCAGTTCGCCGTGATGTCCCATGGAAACCTCTCGACTCCGTTGCTCTGCCAGTGTCTCGTTCGGGTGATGCTGTTTCTCTGCTCGCTGCTTGGCACTGAGAGGCCACTCCAGCTGAAGCCGTCGGCACGGCACGGCTCTGCGGAGAAGCGCAGGTGACCAAGGAGCTGCTCCAGGTAGAATGTGCGTTTGAAAATGCAATATACTGGTTTCTTTCTGATTTGTGTTGACATGTCAGCAAAATGGCTGGGGCACTGTGCAGTTAGCTCAAAAAGCACTTCGGGACATTCTGATTCAAAGCATTTTTGTTCGGACTTCTACTTTGGAGCGCATTTTTAAAGCATATCCCAGTTGCAACAGTAAGGATAAACGCACAAGGCCTGGCCTCTGTGTTTCAAACTAGGAAGTATTGGTTTTTTCTGTTTTGTAAAACCGTGGAGTATATTTTGCTTTCAAATAAAGAAATCAAACCAGAGAGTGACTGACTGTCAGTTTAGACGCTGGATCCAGCTCTGTATTTTAAACTTAACCTGTTACGTCTCCTTTCCCTGTCGTCCCCATGCGGTGTTACGCCTGGCAACGCTAATCCTTTTATGAAGAAAAACAGCTCGTAGAGATAACCTTTGGTCTAGGCTTTTTCTTGCACGTCAGGTCACATAAAACAGATGTCTCCGTCAGAGAGTTTAGTCCCCACAAGACTGTATGCAGTCAGGAATGATAAGAGGTTTTGATTCTGGTGCCCTCTTTGTTCTTTCTTGAAAGCAAACTCTGGGTTTCCCTGGCCTTGGAACTGCAGAGGAAAAAGTAGGGAAGATTTTTATACACCTGTTCTTTGCATGCTATGAACTGCTGTTTACTGGAGAATAGCTATAAGTTTAAGGTAAACTTGAATCTCGGTGACAAATTTTCCGGTGTGTTGCTGGTTTGCTGTGAATACCTGATCGATTATCAATATTTGGAAATACTATTTTTCCTCATGTTTTTTGACATTTTAATCAGCCAAGTTCTCTCTGTCCTGTAAGAGCAGTGGAATACCAGACTGTCAGAATTTGGCTGTGATGGTGCCTCCTTGCTTTTGTGGATATGAAAAAATGGCAGTCTCTAAACAGAAAGAAAATGTGAAAATTGGTGTGGAAGATTGAAAAGTGTTGCACATGCAGGATAATGAGCACTTAAAGGAATTTTATTACGTGGAATGCAATGTATTATGCTATGCATGCTGGTTACCATGTTCTGTAGTCAGGTGAAAAACTCTGATTTTTAGTGTATCTCGGCACAAATGACATTTTACAGAACGAGCTAATGATTAATCTAACTTACCCTGACGCTGTCTGGAGATCACTGTGAAGTGGTGCTGGTTGCAGGCGATGCTGTGCGAGCGGAGGAGCAGAGAGGTGAAGCCGCGTGAGCTGAGCGGAGGGACCAGGGCGCAGCCGAGCGGGGTCACTGCTGGATGTGGTGCAGGGCTGAGGGATGGACGGAACAGGCCATGCCCGAGGCGAGGGGGTTTGAGTTGGAGGACGGAAAGGACTTCCCTCTCCTTCCAGACGCTGGTTGAGCGGCTCCAGCTTTGACTCTGGGCTCGGCTCCTTCAGGACTCTTCCCTCTGGAGGGGCATGGTGGAGGAGAGGATGCTGGCGTGCCCAGCCCTGCTGCCTGTGCCTCCCCGGGGCTACCTCCGGGAGTCATTTGGCGTCCCTGGTTGTAGCTTTTCCTTCACGCAGTAGCACAGGGTTTCTCCTTTTCTGGTTACCCCACTGTCAGGATACGAGTGGTTGTAGAGTACGCGTCGTGCTCAGGCTTCACAAGGCTCAGTAACACAGGATGAATAAGAATTGCTTTGTAATGACCCAGCAAAGTGGTTTGAAATGATACCTGTTTTAACATAAAGTGCTGCTAAAAATTTTCCTCTCTGCGATTGCGTGACGCGTGCGATGACTGATGAACCCACAGCTTTGTCTGTTGCCGTTATTGGTGGTGGGAGGAGGAGGAACCTGTCTGTTGTGACTGCGGGAATGCTGAGGTGGCTTTGCAAGAATTTGGATGCCAGGTTTTTCGTGAGGAAATGAACAAAAAGAAGGAACTGGGTTTAATATGTGCAAGTCTGTAAAAATGAAGTGTCTACTATAAAAGCATATTCTCCATTGAAGAATTGCATAGACATGTACTGTGTGATTAGATGAAGAGATATGAAGGGCTTTTGTTTCTCACTGTCGTCAGGAGGCTTGACTGTCCCATTGGCAGGAAAAAATTATATCCCAATTCATTGAAACGCGTTCGAACCCAGGAGTTCACAACACAGATTTCCATTACGGAAAATAACTACTCTAAAACTAAAAGGAGGTGCCCCCACCGCAATGCAGCGGCTGTGGTGTGGGTCAGGGGTGGGCACGCCGGCCCTCCTTCGATCTTCTTGAGGCGAGGGGAATGTTTTTCCTGGCTTACGGTAGTAGCGGGTCTTGTCTGCTGCCGTGTTTTGAAGCACAAAGTTATAATGTACTATTTTTATTTGAACTAAGATTAGTATGACAAAATACTTGATGTTTTAAGATTTAATGACAGTTGGATAAGCATTTTTGAGCTACGTAGTAGTTTTAGAGGCACATTTCCTACGATGAGTTTGAAATTGAGGATGGGGATTGTATAACCTATCTGGAAAACAGTTTTAAGCGGAGTATAACTGGAAGATTAGGTGGACAAGCTTAAGAACATAATACAGCAATGATTTATAAATCATGCTTTCAGGCTTTCTTATGAAAAGTCACACAATGAATTGGAGAACTTTTTCCCAATAACCGTGTCCTGATCCGAGTGCGATCTGGTTGGAGCACTGTTACAGGTCTGCTCTGCTACGAGCCTGTTGGATTTTGGTGATTTGACTTCCCTGTGGCCCTGCGTGAACACGGGGATGTGCTGCTGAGATCAGTTTGATGATACACAGTGTTTTTTCCTCTTTGGTACCAGCATACTAAAGTTTTGTATCACGGTGTTCTCCATCTTCAGTATATTTCCTGTGTGGGGGAGTTTGTGTGTGTAAAGGAGATTAGGTAACTATTTAATAATAAAAACAGTGCTCTGAAAGCTTTGCAGCAAGCCTGACGAGAGTCAATAGATGGTAGGGAAAACAGTATCACACTTGTTAAAATATTAAATTGAGAGTACATGAGCAATCTCTTGATTGTGAGATGCTCCTAACCCTCTTACTTGCAACTGAAGGTGCTTTGTGCAGTGCTGATGGGTATGATGGAAACAAATGATGAAAAAAAGAACAAAAGACAAAGGGTCTAATTTCTGCCCTGCTTACATAGAAACTTCAGGAGCCTAAGGCACAAAGTTTATTTATACTGGAGCAGTGTGTGGCCCATAGGTTTTCAACAACAAAGGAAAAAGCAACTTTTGTCATTCCTTCACAGGTTCAGCTGAGTTGATCCTCCTGGTCCTTTCAGTGCCAGCACCAAGTCGACCCTGATGTGCAGAGCTCGCTCTCTGCTCGACTGTAACCCCAGTCTAACTCAGTGGAGGGTGAAATGGATTTAAGAGCACTTACCGTGAGAGCTCACTGCACCATGGTGGCACTGTTAGAAGTTCTTTCAGTGAGTGTACATCCACAGCTGTAGCTTGGGTGGAAACACGTGCTAGGGCTGATTGCATAGCATTACATTGCACTTCAGGAAAAAGGTGTTTTAGGCTTTTAAGCAATTTTGCCTGCCAAACTAATACCTTACCACTCATAATACATATCTCTAGAAGTGATACGTCGTTGCTGTAGAATCTGTGGTTTTTATGCGCTTACAACTGGGGAGATGTTTGGATGTTTGTGTTCTGTCTGTGTTTATTAGCTCTGTTTATCTGTATCTGTTACAGTTCTGAAACACATTCATCCTCTTCGAATTTTATGCTTGCAGTCTTCCAGCAGGAGCTTCCCACTTATTCCAACTCAGCTGAAAGGGTTTTTTACACTGGGAATTTCTAGTGCAATCCTAGGGATGGAGTGCAAATTGAAGATACTTATTGTTCTACTGCTAAATTGAGACTCATCTCTCTTCACCATCCCTGTTAGAGATATTTCATATTGCTGTCTGTATCACTACATATACTTAAATGTAGACATCAGTTATACAGAATAATTTTTAATACTTGTGAGTTTTGGAGCTTTCGGTGCCTGGCTCTGAAAGCTGACATTAAATGCTTTGCAGTTAAACTGAAACATATACTCTATGAGGATGAAAAGAAGAAAAATCTGGTTTTATACAGAAGTGTATATGTATTCATATGTAATATGCACCACAACTTGCAGGCTGTGTTTTCCACTCAATTATTAGGCTTCTTTCCCACCTTAGAATTCATAAATAATCATAGTAAAATGGGAAGAGGTGGGGGCAGACTGCATGTTGTATGTCAGTCATGGTTTCTGTCTTCAAATTTCCATCTTCAAGATGACTGTATGTTCACACTTCAAAAGCTCGATGCTTCAGAATGTGTTGAGAGAATATGTCGTATTTTATATAAAAGTTGTGGAGAACAGGTCTCTATGTGCAGTATTTTACAGAGGACTAATAAAGATACTGTATTTCAAAGCCAAAAAAATTGGTAAGGTGAGGATATTTCTGGTCGAGCAAGCAATCAAAAGCTCACAGTCAGCTGTCGCATTGGGGATACCAAGAAATAGAGCAGTTGCTGGGCAGTGGAGCAGGGATGCTAGTGCCTGTGGCAGTTTCTGACCTGTACTTTGTTGGATTTACGTGGTGTTTCATGTCAGACTGAGGACTAATTAGGCTCAGAACAGGTATTTGCTTTTTGCTGTCTGTCTGGCATATAAATGTTTTTTTTTTTAGCACGGCAAACACAGTAGGGGATCTCCACCAAAGTAGCTGTTGATGCTCTTGCTTTCCCTGAGGTCAGTTGCGATTTGCCACTGGTTTTGGTGGAAGTAAGAGCTGGCTGCACACAGGCTGCTTACGTCTCTTGAAAAATGGTGGCGGCAGAGGTAGCTCCACAGGGAAGGTGCACAGGTGCTGACGTCCCTGCGCAGCTGGAGCACTGGTGTGGCTGCAGGAGCAGGCATCTCTCTCTTCCCCCACGGGACCTGTTTCCTCGGGTCGGTCTGTGTTCATTTCACCGGAGATAAAGTGCTGAGTAATGGCAGATTTCCTGCTGGTGGGACACGTTGTGAATCCTCATATGTGGCAAATTCTTTGGACGTTTTTCTCTGTGTTTTTACATACCATAATTTCCTAAAGTTTCTCTGAGGTCCTGTTTTCCTTATAGAGGAAAATGGCAAGATCCTTGTGTCTCTTCTTAATTATCCAAATTTCTCTGTCAGTGTTCCAGCTTGTAGGTGGACGTTCCCACCTTGCTTGCTGTACACTGTACAAATAATTATCAAAAGATGCCTATTTTCCATTATATTTTATTTTGTGATGACGTGTCCATTGTTTGGAGAGGTTTGGGGAAAGGTCTATGTTATTTCTTGTTTCTTTAGTGGAGACTGCTCAGTTGTAGGTCATGCAAAACAGTTGTCAGTCCTTAAAACTTCTGTTTTCCTCTTTATATACTGCTATGTTTATCTGAGCCTTCTTCAACGAGGCATGAAGTGGAGTCTAATCCTGTGTCATCCCTCTCCACTGTAGTGGCATGTTTGTTGTGTACCGAATTGAAGGGATACTGGGGCTTCTCTGCTCAGTGATGCCTATTGTTTCTCGCTCAGCCCAGATCCAGCAATGTATTGTTTAGATTTTGCATCTGGGAGTGAGCATCTACGTGCAGATGGATAAAATTTGTCAAGCTTAAGATTTGCATGATAGCTATCTAAACTGAGGAAGTTAACAGAACATAAGGTCAAGGACTTAATCAAAATACTGGCAGGACGATGAAGAATTGCTTCGTGCTGCATATGGTGTGTGCTGATGCATAAATGAGAATGGAAAGGGATGCTTCTGCCTATCCTTGTTAAAGACCTATTCATGATGAGTCTCGTTGGGTTTGGTCAGTGTGGAGACTGAGTTCCTAATTACCAAAGTTGAGAGAAAAAGGAGGTGGATGTTCACAACATTTCTTTATCTCTCTGATGGCACGGTGCTTTTTTCAGGTAATCTTTGCCAAGTTACTTGTGGTTTTTAATCGTCGCCTTAAATGTACGTAGAATACAAAAGATTGTCCAAATTTTAATTTTTCATCTGCCAAACCTAATTACAACTACTGCAAAGTGCTTGCAGATAGTTATTTATTTTGTAAACTGCCATGAAAAAGAGAGGAGAGGGAGGTAACAAAGTTATGTCAGCTCCTCTGGCCCTTCTGCCTTTTTTGGGTAGACCTGTTGCTCTGTGGATTTGAGCAATGTTAAAACACAGGCATAGAGATTTTTTCTCCCGAATCGTGCCTCTTTTAGGAAAATACCGCTCATATAAAGAGGAAACGGAGGATGATGAGGGACGGAGGTGCAGTGACTCTTCATCCAGAATTGTTTTTCTGTGGCTAGAAAAGTGAAAAGAGTCCCAGCTGAGAAGGGTAACTTGGCGACTGTGAGGAAGAGGGAATTAGGAGGATCATGTGAAAGGCAGACTTGCCGCCTTCGCGGCAGGAAGCAGCTGGAGCACGCACCGGGACCTTGGCAGGGGATGATCAGCACACAGGCTGGCTTTGGGGAGGCCCAGGGGAGGGGGGCTCAGCGGTGTCGTTGGGCGAGGAGCACGTGGGAAGTAAATAATGGAGATTTAAGCCTTATTCAGGAATGACAGGGCTCCCTTCAGACGCTGAGTAGGGATATCAGAGGGCAAAGCAAGGCTTTGTGTCTCATTGGTTGTGGTTTGTTTTGTTTTTTGCTGAAAGACAGATACAGACTATAGGTGGGTAACCGTTCATGTGCATGTGAGTCACGTACCGTTATGCTGTTCAGGTACTGCCAGCAGATCCTTCAAATGGGTGATTTGTATCAGAGGGCTGGCTAGCTAAAACAGGCTGAGGGTGAGAGCACGATGTGCTGTTTTGCTAGACAGCCTGATGCCCCGACTCCCTATTCACAGGTAACTCATTCTGAACCAGCCTTTGCGTTTCGGGTTGTACCTCTCAAGGTTTGAAGAGACTCTACATCTGAAAACGTGGGATTCTGCTTTCTCCATGAGAGAGTCATACAGCAAAATCTTTGTTTCCCTTGAAGTCCTGATCCTTTCTGCGTGAGGCAGCTTATTTACCATACATCCTTTGATTTGAAACTGATAATGGTGCCTACTGTGAGAAGTGGTGTAACACCTTCCTTTTGCTCAGGGAGCTCCCTGCTGTTTTTGTGGGGCTCCAGATGCATCGTGGTATGTGGATTGTTCTGCTGCTCTTGCTGGGCTCATGGTTTGGTGTTCCCTGAGACCGTGGTCTCCTCTTTCACCTCAGAAACAGAGTCTGTGAGGGAACTCCTTCCACCTGAGACATTCTTCTTGTGTTCCAGTCTCTTTTACAGCTAGGTGAGATGTTTTTCTTTGGCATGACAACTCTCCTGACAAATGGTTAGTTAGCGGGATGCTCTCCTTTTGATGTTCAAGTTGCTATGCGTAGGGAAGTTGCTCAAGTGAGAACTTAGCTTACCCTCCCTTTCAACCTGTGGTTCAGGGCCTTGGCTCGGTGACAACAAGCTTCTGGGTTTCGTAGAGACATGTAGTTTTCTGCAAGCTTTATTGGCACTGGGGTTCTGCCAGCTTCTGCTTTTTATGATCTTTTTAGCCACGTGGGGCTCTGCAGATTGTTTCGTGCTTCAGTTCGAGGTGCATCTCTGATGTGCAACGCTTGAGTAATGCATTCAGCCTCCAGCAGAAACAACATCTATTATCGGTGGGCAGAGCCTCTGGACTGACAGCACCCACGGGCTTAAGCACTTCCTTGAAACGAGCACGTAGCATCCTGCTTGTTGGGGGCTCCTGTAAGTGATGGAATTACTCGTTGTCCCTTCAGAGAAATGCGTGCTTGAAACACCTGGGAGGCACAGCAACCACACCGTTACTCAAGCCCAGACTCTGTAGGATTTGCTCTGTAGGCAAGCAGAAATATTTCTCTTTTATTTGTGTAAGAGGCCTGTTTAGCCTAATTAGGAAGCGCTTTGGCAATGATGAAGCAGTATGAGCACACAGAAACGCAAAAAGCCCATCTTCACTGTACACAGATAAAGGGAAATGAGCAAATAAAATATGAGATCTCAGAGCAGAAAGGATTATAAGCTGGCAAGAGATAGAGTTCTTATTGCTAGGTTGATATCCCTAATTGATATAAACATGAAGCCCTGTGCAGTCTGTGGTAGTTAAAAGATATGCATCTAAATAATATTTAAATAGATTATTGCATTTTTAAGACCCGCCGGAGTGTAATTGTATTCAACTTAATTAAATGAACTAAAACCCCCTGATAGCTGTGCATTACTGCTCCTAAATAAAACACTCTCCAAAGAGACTTCAAGACGCTTAGTTAAGGCGATAAAAAAACCTGAGCCCAGCACCACAAGCAGCTTTACTTTTAGTTCGTCCGTATGCTACCTGCAGCAGTCAAGAGCGTGTGTTAGCGGTGCCGTACCTCTGCTAGAGGTGGAAGCTGGGGCTCCACTCAGGTGTTTCAGGGCAGAGTCAGTCCCTCTGGTTTTACATTATTCGCGTGAACGAAGGGTGTCAATTTAAGCCAGCTGATTGATGCCGCCAAGGAGTGGGAACCCCTCTGTGGCGGTGCCAGCAGCGGGCACCCGGTCCCCGCAGAAACGAGGGTTTGCGGGATGGGCACGGGCAGAGAGGACGGGTGGCCTCGGTGACTGGGGAGGGGCTGGGCGCAGCTGGCTGACGGGAGCTGCAGGAAGGCAGTTCTGCTGCTGCTGGGATTGCGTGGGGAAACGTGGATCAGTGCCATGCTCGGTCAAGGTCGTTTCCTTTCCTGGTAGGAGACAGCCCCGTCGGGAAGCGGTGGGAGCGAGGGCGAGGGTGGTCCCTGGGTACGCAGATGTGTTGGGTGTATCCTTGGGGCTGCGAGCTGCTGAGTTTCTAGCAGGAAAAAACCAGAAGAATAGCAGGGTTGGAGAAAGCAGTTCAGACGGAGACGTTCTGGTTTTCCGCCGCTGAGAGCTCGGCTGCCCTCGGCGCTCGCAGCTGTCCCTCACAGGCTGCGTCCCCGGGGCGCGCAGTGCCCTGTGCCGCTGGGCACCGCAGCCAGGGGAACCGGTTTCCACACCTGCTCCCAAAACAGAGGAGAGACCCTGTCGCGCCATGGTGTGCAGAACAGTATTTTTTCACGCTTTGTAAAACTGGATTTTGAGGTGAAGGCCGATACTCCAAGATTCCCTCTCCTCTTTTCCAAAACCTTCACGCAGCTGGCGGGAGAGTGCCTGTCTCTTGGGAGCAAGCCTCTGAAATGGCACATGGAGGAACGAGTGGTTGTGCTTATCGTCACACCCAGCTTTGCGGCAGCGTTTCCAAACGTCTGGGTGCTTGCTGCTGGGCTGGGTGCTGCACGAGTAAAGGTGCCGTGCTGCCCTGTGGCTCTGGCCCTGTGAGCGTGGAGGAGGTGACAGGCTTGTCCAGCCGTGGGAAGCCTGGGCGGCCGCATCCCCGCCGGGCTCTCCGGGTGCTGCCTTCCCCGCCGGTAGCTGCAGCTGGGGGGAAGGCCCCGGTGCGCGATTCAGCTGCTGAGGTGGTGAGAAACTGGGGGAGGCACGGAGGGCTCTCCTCCTTTGTCGGTGTGTCCCTGAAGCCAGTCCTGCCGGGTCTCAGTGGGCTGGGGGAAGCTATGGTCCTTAGGGAGGGCCAGGCAGGAGACCTGCTCAGGATCTCAGGCCTGGCTCTCGGAGAGGCTGGGGGAAAAACTCCAAACCTAGAGAAACAGAAATAAAGGGACGAGGGGAGCACAGTGGCACGCTGAAGAAGCAAGGGAAAGGAGCAGGGGAACGGCGAAAGCAGGGTAAGAAGGTTCTTTGAGTCACCTTTCCTTTTTCTGGGCAAGGTGTGTCCTGCTGGTGCCAAACTGTCCTGATGAAAAGCATAGCAAAGTTGAAGATAAGGATGGTTATTCTTACCACTGTGACACTTGGAAAAATATATGAGAGGGACAAAGGTCAGAGTAGGTACTTGTCACTCTCGTTTTTTATACAGCACCTAGCACAAGGCAGAATGAAATACCATTTTTTCCACAAAGAAATTACAGATTGTATGAGCTTCATGGTATCTGAGAAAAAAAAAAAATTACCATTTCATTGGCCAAAACAAATTTAGTGCATTTTATTTGGAGAGACTATTTAGGGACCACCAAATTGGATAAAGAATTAAATTTGCGGAACAAGCAATTGTTTTGCTTTGGGTAGTGTGATGACAATTATGTATATGCCCCTTATGCATATACCTGTTAGGGAACCTGTGTATATTGTGTCTCAGGCAAGAATGAACTTGTGCAGTAAATATATAGGGTATAGGATGCTGTAAAGGTTTTACTGGCATGTGTTGATGCAACAGAGACTCACAAATCAAAAGTTTAGTTAAGTGCTTTCCTTACTGTTTTATGATAAGGTACTCCATTTAAAGGGCAAAAGAATTAGGTTAGAATAAAACCCCATACAGGAGCAGAATATTAGTGTAGCAGTAAATGGTATTAATATTTTGGATATTGTTCATGTATGGAGGCTGATTTTACAGACAAATGTAGTTGCAAAAACAGTAGAAAAAAATTGCCTATTCCTAAAATAAAACCACCCTTCGAATACTTCTCAGCGTACTCCTAAGAGTGTGTTCATAGTGAAACCCTTATTTTACAATAGTTTCTGACTTATTTTTTCCCCTCAGTTGAAAATTAAACCAGAATTTCATACAGCGGAATCATTGTTAAATAGGATTTTGATGCCTTTTAGTTCATTGGCTTAGATTAGTGCATTTTTTTTTTTATTGTGTTTCACCAATGTGTCCATCTGCGAGGGGATGCCCCTGAATGATTACTGGTATAAAGCAGAAATCAGTTTTGATTGTGCTTTTTGTAGTAAAACTTGGACATGAACATGACCAAAGTTTGAATTGTCTGAATCTACCCTGCAACTTTAGCACCTTGCATTCTCAGTTCGTTTTGCTTTTAAATATCCAAATTGTTTGGTGTTCGTTCTTTACATGTCTGTTTTTTCAGGCTACTATTTTAATGGGTTGCTCACACTTCAGTTGTGTAGACCCAGACAGCCACATACAAAGATATGAAATTTAGTGAGACTTCTGTCACTGTTGTGGTTGATATGGCCAGCTCGCTGAGATATTTATTTCAGCATCTGCTTACGATGTTTGGCTTTTGCATTTCTATTTCATTAGACTAACTTAACTCAAACAGGAAGCCACCCCATTACATATGCTAAACTTCCCAATTCTGAAACAAGATATTTGTTTCTGTCTCCTTTCATGGTGCTTTAATCACAACATGTTAATTTCTTAATTCTTGCCATTCTCTGTTTACTATTTGTTTGTGCTCCAAGTGTCAGGAGAGAAGCCCACTGCTGAAGAGACACATTTCCACTCAGTTTGAGAAAAAGTCTACAAAAACACAGTGTGCAAAAGGAGGAGGCAGCGAGAGCAAGGGAGACAAAACTAGTGAGAGGTGATGTCAGGTGCAGCTATTATGTGGCTTAAGGAGTTGTTAACTTACTCTGCTTTACAAGCTGGTAATGATAACCTGTGCCTGACTGCTGACCAGCCGGGTGGGTGGTGGTGGCCTGGCAGGTATCAGAGCAGATGAGAGTTTTGAGTTACATTTTCATGAGCTTAGTGCAGATCTCCTCGGGGAAAGGAGGATAGAAGATGATATACTGTTATTAGGGAAGCTGGACATTAAGGGTGCTTTGAACTAACTTTTCATGAATAAAATTTGCATGTAATCTTGTCTGTCAAGATAATGAACATGTGAAAGAGCTTGTTCTACTTGTGATAAATACCCACTTTTTAAGTATGTTGGAATGTGCATTTGCATAGATACAACTTTTTCGTTAGTATGCATATATGTATATACACAACATATTTTTATTTTTTACACAGAGGACTTCCTTGGTTGCGTGTTAGAGAGAGGGATCCCAGTAGTGTGCTTTCAAATTGATTTTAATTTGCAAAGGAAAAAACATAAATCGCATTCAGAATGCTTTTCCAGAGATGCTTTTTTACACCTTCTTGACAAAGGCTTCAATGCTTTACAGTGAAAAGTGAGGGGGGAAAAATGATGGTGCTGATGGTGAAGGAAGCACTTTATTTGCAGAATTTTGAGAAGAGGAAGAGTTTGTTTTGGTGTAAGGATAGGGCAAGGTTTCATATATACTAGAAAAAGGTTACATAGCAGTGTGGTTTAATGTAAAGTTTTTGGGTCTAGAGTGACTGCTCTGAACTCAGTGAGCTGTATCGGTTATTTCGGATAACTGCTGCGAAAGCTTTTCTATCAAACTGTACCATTGTGCATTCTGCTTATTGTACAGAATCTAGAGCTCTTTTAACCATGCTGCAGAGAGCTTGACATGGTTTTTATTAGATCTATTTTTGTAACTCTGTCTGTAAAGTCGCATAGCTTAATGACTCAACCCTCAGATGCCATAAAAATTAATGGAAAGTCTCCCATTGAATCGGTCTGATCTGTATGTTCTCTTTGTTCTCGCAGTGTCCGGCTATAGAGAGGTCAAGGGAACCATGACAACCCTTCAGCATCCTCTAAAATAGCTGTTCTCAATATAAAAATGTCATGACTTCTACACTGTTTTATGCCTTCCCCTGAATATCAAGGCAAACGCTGGGCTGCCTGGCCTCGTGCTTGTCTCATTCACATTTCTGACCCTGCTGACTGTCAAGACAGACTTTGAACCTGTCACTTCATGGATGGTGGAATTGTTACTTCTGCTGAATGGAAGGTTGTCCTTTATGAGCCCTAGGAAAAGAAAAGAAGGGAACGTTTCTGTAGCAGCTACTTGGGTTTATTTTTAGTGGCAACCATTTTGAAGCTGAGCCAGAAGGCAAAACAGCAGCCTTATTCCTGGCAGAAGTCCGTTGCTAGCAAGGGACAGGTAAGAGGGACAGAAATGCATAACAGATACAATTATCATGACGCTCTGCGGGTTTTTCTGTGGATGGCTGTCCTCATCGTGCAAGTGCATATTACTGTAGCAAATGGAGATGCAAGCCCTAGCCAGAGAGGTACACGCAGATTGAACTCCTCTGTTTTGAAAAGGTTTGGATCTGGTTTAAATGTGCCTCCTTAGGAAGAACTGTGGAGGAACATGAAATACGGTGTCTCTCAGGTTAATCATTTGAAGCCTGAGTTCATGTATTAGTGTATTTTGCAGTGCAGGGAGGTAGGCTGCCAGGCTGACTGTTGAGGGAAGGATGCACAAGTCTCTCAAGCTTCTGTGAGCCCGCATTAGGAAAAATACCTAAAAAGGACTGGTATCTCATTCATAGTTGTCCCATGAAAATCTGAGCATCCCTTGCTTTGTAGTTAAGGTAGTTCTGCTTGACTTTAAACGTCTCATAGGATGTGTGCTATGTAGATGAAGTCCTGTTGAAAACGGTGGTTATAAGGCACAGACATGTTTCCCTTCAGCAGATGTTCTCATTTCACCACATTTTTGGTCCCTCCTCCCTCTTACCTCTCTCCCCTCCCCAAATGAGCCTGTTTGCTCTGGCTCACGTTCTGGCTTTCATTTACGTACTTCCAACAGCTATCCAAACCAAAGGTATTGCTGAAATGCAGGGTCGTGTTCCGCACATTTTTGGGAGGCGTCCCTGTTAAGATCCAACTGCCAGAAATAAGCGGCTAATGTTTACAGTGACTCTCCACACAGTAGTCCTGTGTTTCAGGCGTGGAAATGGATTTTTTTTCTCATCTTAGGCTGTGAAGGTCAAAAACATGCCTTTGCCAGGGCATGATTGCAAAGCGTTGTGAAAGAGCATCTTCCTTCGTCTGTGCCCTTTCCACGTAGGTTTATATTTTAATAGGAAGAAGTCGGGGGAGTTTTTTTCCTCCCAGTTTCTGACCTGTTCCTAACCTCCCAGGTTGTGGACGTGCTGTGGCCGTAGCTAGAGTGGTTTTTGAGTTAGGAGCTTGCATAGCTGCATTGTGTGCTGTAATCTGCATTGCCACGTGCAGGTGGAGGCCCATCTGGCTTGCTGACCAAACGGGCTGGTAGCATACACATTTTTTTATATTTTTGAGATTTCTGCAGTTACATAAATTTCACCCAGTGGCTTGGAGAGTGAGCACATGTATGTGATAACCAAGACCTCTTTCCTGACATTTTGTAACATCTGCTGGAATAAGAGGAGGAAATGCTGGAATATGCAGCTTTGTAATACTTTGTCAGAATCTGAGATAGAAAAGTACAAACTCAAATAGTTGTATTTCTTGTAGCCTTTTCTAAAACTTATTCTGCATGGAAATTTATGCAGAAAGTATGCATGCTGTGCCAGTGCCTGGTATTTAGGTCCATGTGCAGGTGCATGAAAAGTATACGTTCTTTAGCAAAGTCCATTATTCCTCTTGTGCTAATAGCATTTTTATTTTATCATTATTAAAATATTAATGCATTTTTACTTAACTTTATTGCCAGCAGAGTTCTCTGACAAAACATTTTTCTCCTTTACACTTTCAGATGTCAAATACAAAGGATCCTGCCAGGATGTTAAACTAACTGATGTGCAGTGACCGATAAACCCTAACTTTATAATAAGTGTCAAATCATTCCAACTTCTTTTTGTAGTTACTCCATGAACAGGAATCTCAGCAGATTCCTTTGGTATTCACATGCATATCAGAACTAATTCTCTGGGAATTCCAGGGCAATTCATCATTTACTCTGTGTTTTATGATGCCAAAATATGTTGCATGCATGCATTGTAAGATGGAAATTGAGGAACATACTTGACAACCGAAAATAGAAATCTGAGATAACTTCTGTTTTCATTAGAATATTTTATTAAATCTTCATTTTAAGTTTAACCTTTTAAAACTAGGGGGCTGTTTACTTTCCTGGCTATCAGACTACTTTATGCGAAGGCCTCAGCCAACAGTGAAGCCTTAGGAGAAACGTGTTGTAACTTTTTACGACTAAATTAAGCATTTCAGGAATGGTATTTCTGCTCAATATTTGTGTTGCTTACGAATTTTTTCCACCAGAGAAGATCTGTGGGTTTATATAGCTGGAACATTGCAGTTTGCATGGCAATAAACACAACTGGTGCAAAGCAGTCTTCATGGTAGGGCTTTGCTTAACTCTTAAATTTGTAAGAAAAAGAGAAAGAGTTTGCTGTGAGGTCTTGGTTTTAAAAATATCACTGACCTAAAGCAGTTAAGGGCACATCAGTGGCTACTGAGTTACAGGTGCATCAGTAAGAATTCATTTGAAAGCTGTGTCATTTTTCATTACTCATATAAGCTGTTTCAAATATGGGATCCATCTACGTCAAAATGGAATACTGTGGCACAGAACTGAAGGCTTATTATAAATTGCATTGGCTTATTATTTTTGGTATCGAGTAGCTGTATGCGTTTTCCTCCCTGTGAAACTGAAACGGCGGTCCATGTTTGCTTAGACTGTGTTGTCGCGGTATTGGAATCGAGCCCAAAATGTCGGGCTATATATATGGAGGAAGAAGAATGAACAAATTGATAGGTTTAGACTTCCGTTTCTATTATCTTAAAAATCCTCTAGGTTTTGGCTTGTAGATGAAAGCAAGAAAGTAAAAGGAACTTAGGAAAATTAACATTGGCTCTTACTCTTTATTCATCAGAGTGAAATTTTTTTTAAAATATTATTAATGAATGCTTTTATTGTTCTATTTATTAATAATGCTAGGGATTTTTTTTTAAATTTAAGACAATTCCTTTGACTCTCTGTGCTTTCTAAGAGGATGAATGACTTCTCAAGCTGGAGCTAAATTTTTGCATATGAATATTTTTGAAATATTTCATTAACTTGAAAACAACATGGGAATACAAAGCACACTGGTGGGGATTTTGTGTGAGACAGTTTAGAACTGTTTGGAGAAGTTGGGGGATCAGTTTAATGAACAGACAGACAAAATGTCATGGTTCAAAATTAATCTTCTGACTAGTTGTACTTGCAGTTTGATGATATCTAAAGTAGGCCCTCTCAGCCACTATCGGTGCAGTACGAGAATGAAGCATCTTGTCTTTTTTTGAGTTTTGCCATGTTTTTGATAGTACTTGAAGAATAAAGGAGGATGGCGGAGATATCTATATGTAGGGATAAAATCTGAGGCCATGTAAATCAGGTATATAACCCTTTGTTAAGTTACAACATTATTTCCTCGTATGTAACATGAGTGGATGCTGCGGGATGCGAGATACTTGCTGTCTTTGGCTTGGGCTGATTTGTGTATCTGTGTTTGTTTTTCGACAAAAGCAATGTTTTCTGCATACCCGCACACATAAACTCGTAAAAGAAGCTCATTGCCGCAGAGGCAAATGATTTAATTGGCACCTTCCAGTACAACTTCCTGGCGAGCTGAGATGTAAATGCAAATGTTTGCATTTTTGTTCTCGTTTTTGCGAAGCTGGAGCCTTGGAAGCCCAGAGCTGTCCACACCTCATTAGGAGGTTGGGTGCTGCTCTGGTGGAGTGGCTGACTGGTGAAGCCAGCCACCCGCGATCTGCTGGCCCAGCGACCGTGCGTGGCGGGTCGCCATGAGTACGTGTTGCCGTTATCAGGTCTCATCTCTAAGGTCTTGTGGTTTTTCTCTTCCTTTGTCTCTTTTGGGGCGTTAAGCTTGCTTTCACACAGGCTTGGTCTTCCCTGGAGAGCTGACGTGAGCTGTGTGTGGAGCATGGCTCCTCTGGTGAGCCCAGAGCGCTGACGCCATCCCGTCCGTCAGGCAGGCAGGCTGCGGCCTGCAGCTCGGCTCCTCTGGGCGCTGCGGCTGCGTCGCTGCGAGCTCGCCTCTCTCGGCAGCCGCCTGCTCTCGGCTCAGCATACATATCTGAAGTTTAGAAGGATTTCTCATGCCGCTTAAAATTCAGCCTGTTTTTTTCTTTGTTTTGGGTTTTTTTTCCTTGTTTGTCCATCATTTAAAAAGTATGAATTTGGACTGTAATTAACAGAGGATTACAATTAGATTCCTGGATGTTTATTAACAGGGTAGCTATCCTGCCTAGCAAGGCAGACATTTGGGACTGAGCAAACCATGTTTCTGCCTCCAGTATATCAAGACCAACTAGCAGAGTGTCTTTGTGAGTGCCTGTTAAAGTCATTTGGCTAGAATTGTTTGCAGTCCGACTGATTGTGCTTACAAGCAAAAAGTTTAATGTTTTAAATTGCTGTTAGTCATAGTCAAGGAAAGCAGGGCTACTCCCAACTAAATAAGGTCAGTGAAACGTACGTAATGGTAGGTTATTGGATGAGTGGGCAGCTGCTTGGGAAAACCAGGTGGAATGTGAATATACATGGATGGGAGGGAATTGAGGCAGACAGTGCCTGGGGATACGTGGTTCCACTGCTGTGCATTGCTGCCCCTGCCTTCTCTCTCTGGGTAGGAATTTACAAAGACCCATCTGTTTCTGAAGAGCTGCGGCAGTACTGCGCTTCCCGACTCTTCTTGTGTGTTAGCATGCTTGGGGCTAGGGGTTGAGAGGATGACTCAAGAGCAGTATGCTGGATGTGCTGCAAGGAGGGGGTCTCCCTCAGAGTTGTGGTGTTACCTTTAAATTAGAATTTTGAAATTGATTATCCTTTCTTTCTTTTTATTTTGTTTCTACCATAGGATGGGTCACTGGGAAATATTGATGACCTGGCACAGCAGTATGCAGACTACTACAACACCTGCTTCACAGATGTGTGTGAGAGGATGGAAGAGCTGCGCAAACGGAGGGTTTCTCAAGACCTTGATGTGGTACGTAGAGAAGTTAGGACTTTATTAACAATGATTTCCATTCATGCCCCAGATGAAGAATCAATATTTCAGCTTGAAGAGCTGTACCCAGGGAAATAACTATATGTGACTGTGTTCACGCACACAAACATTTCCGCCAACTCAAACACTTTGGTAATTAGCAGGATTAATTTTTTTTCTAGGTATTTGTTATGATTCATTAAGCCTTGGAGCCTGCATTTCTTAGTTCTTCTTTAATTAGAGTACTTTTTGCTTGTGCAAATTTGCTTGCAAATCTCGGCTCTTGGAGGCAAGACAGAGTCTGACGAAAGCATCGTTTCCTTGCTCCAAGATGCTCCCAGTGTGAGCACAATTGAAAGGCGTGCTGGTTTTCAGTTGCACTGTGCAAACTGTTAAAGTACTGCTTCTCGGAACTCCTAGGCGTAATTCTGGTTTCAGGCTCCCAAATGTAACTAATCATAAATTTTGTGAACCCTTTTCCATTATTACGCATTACAGAAACTGTAGCTGTGGACCTTGAGTCACCAAGTCCTTCAGGCTGGAAGGGACCTCAGGAGGTCTCTAATCCAGCCTTTGTCTCAAAGCTGTCTCAACACTGAATTCAAACCAGGTTGCTCAGGTCTTCATCTGACTGGGTTTGAAGACCTCCAAGGGTGGAGGCTTTGCAGCTTCTCTGAGCAACCTGTTGTATCGTTTCACTGTTTTCATAGCCAACTTTTCTTTTTTTCCTGATACTCTGTGAGGTACCCCTCATGGCAGTTTATATTTGTTGTGTCTCGTTCTCATGCCATGCACCACTGAAGAACCAGGCTCCATTTTTCTTATCACCATCCCCATAGGTACCAGCAGGCTGCCAGTAGGTCTCCTCGAAGCTGTCTTCTCTCCAAGCTGAATCTCCCAGCTCTTCTTGCAGGGCAAGAGCTCAAGTCCTTGAGCACCTTGGTGGCCCTCCCCCGGATTTACTCCAGTTTGTCAGCACGCAGGACTGCAGAGCCAGAGGTGGTGGTCCAAGCGTGGCCTGACAGGTGCAAGAGAAAGGGGAAGAATCGCTTCCTGTGATCTCCTGGCTACACTGCTGTTGACCTCGTGGGGGATGCTGCCGGCTGCCACTGCTGCCCGGGCACGCTGCTGGCTTGTACTAAGCCTGCCTTCCCCCAGGCTTTTTCTGCAGAGCAGGCTGGCCCAGCCAGCCGGTCCCCAGGCTGTGCCAGTGCATGGGCTCGCTCCTCCTCAGGAGCAGGACTTTGCATGTGTCCAAGCTGAATTTCGTGAGGTTCCTGCCAGGCCAATCTAAGTGGCAGCCCTGCCCTCAAGCGTATTGACTGCAGCCCAAGGTGGACATCATCCGTCACCTTCATGAGGGTGCCCTCTGTTTCCTCCTCAGGAATCTAACAGGGTAGACCCCTGACTGGCCTCCAAGTACGGCATATTAAACACTATTCTTAAAGCCCAGCCAGCTAGTTTTTCACCCATTCAGTATTGTAGACTCCCTGGGAAATCCCACTTTAGCCAAAACTAGTCTATATGCAGGTCATCTCCGTACCTCATTTTTGTTAGATGTAAGAAGAAACCTTCTAGGAGGCCTATCACAAAAACATCATGTGTTTTCACCTGGTGGACTATTTCTTTACTGTCCTGTAATATTAGTAAATGTTTGTCACTACTTAAGGTGTGTATGTATGCGTTGCTGATCGCTGTGCCTTTTTCATTGTAAACTCTGTGTTAGTTTTCATAACATTCGTAAAGATGTCTGTGACAGAGAAAAAAAGCTTTTAGGTCTGCTTTGTTATGTCTTCAGTGTTAAGTTTGTGCTTCCCAAGTATCATATGTTTTTACATACAGACTTACATATATTTCATTCAAGTCTTGTCTTGCAGACAGCAGGTTACTGAAGGAATTTTTTTTTTGTCTTATGATTTTGCTGTGGTGGTAACTTCTAACACGTACAGAAACTCACAAAGTATGGTGAATACCTCTGCTGAGGCACAGCACTGTGGCAGAGCTAGCGTGGGATCTGATCACAGTTTTGCAGTTGCTCTACAAATCGAATCCTTTAAGACAAATTTGGGAGCTGAAGTTGTGCAACTGTGTCTTCTCCCTTTACTTCCCCAGATCCTAGCACTGAGTAGCAGTAGGGAGTGGTTTGCATCCTTTCTGTAGCAACTGTACCTGGTGACGTGGATTACTTAAGGCTACTTTCTTTCTGCTTGGGATTCCAGTTTAGCAACTGAGAGGCTTCCAGAGCTTGTACAGACCACGACCTGCAGTTACACAATGAATGGTTGCAGGACCAAGGCAGAGAGAGTCATCTCCTCTGCCCTACTGAAGTTTGCTACTTCCTTCTTTATTTTTAAATGACAAATAGATCGAATGTATTTTGCAGATCTGTTGCTGCCAAGAAGTTCCAAGTGTTAAACAAAAGGTTATTGCAGGAAATCCCTTTGTAGACAAACCCTTGAGGCTTCTGTGCAAAGAGGCTGATAGCACAGCATTGTGGTTCTTGTGAAAACCCCCACACTCGGCATACCTGGTATTCTCAGTAGCTGTTGGCAGCAACGAAACCCCTTTTCCCGGCGCTCTTGGAAGGCAGCTCCTGTGCTGGGTAGTGAAGCATGCCTTATGGCGGGAGAGGACTCCCTTCCATTTGGACAGATGGGTCTAATTTGGCTCCCTTCACATCTGAAGCTGCAGAAGCCAGGCCGGCGAAAGCCGTATGAGCTTAATTAACTCACATCAAAGGTGCAGAGCTTCACGCTGGTTTAAATACTTGTAAGCTAACCCAAGGCAGACCAGCGAGTGATTCACTAGCTCATTCTGCTCGAGAGAAGCTATAGTTGGAGAAAGTGGCTGTGCGAAAAGACATCCCGGAGATTCCTCTTTGGTGGCTCTCATATTGAGTTTGCTCACTCTGGTAGTGCAGTGACGACTTCTTGAACTGTCAGGACAGAGAGAAGATACTGCAACTGAAAATTGAATTAATGCTCAATTTTTGTTACGTCCATCACCACTATAATATAGTTTCTGCACGTAAGATAAGCCGTTCTGCTGATAACACATGAGACTATAGATATTAGCTCGCTTCCATGAGAACAGCATCCAGACAGCGCTGACTGCAGCTGAAAGTTGCTCTCCTCAGGAAGCAGGCAGGTTTGCCTGAGGTACCCAGGGAGTGGGAAGTGGCCATGTTAACTAGGATGCATGTTCAATGTGATAGAAACAGGGGTTGGTTTAAACAGCAGAGCTGCCAAAGTGACTGCAAAAGTACTGATGTGGAAGACAGAACAGAGTGACTCATTTGTTGTGATGTTTTTCCTCTCTTTACAGCTTGAGGAAAGGTAGTATACTTGCAGAGCTTTTGGAATAGTGAAAGGGGAGTAATGCTGGGGGAAATGCCAGCTTCGTAGCGTATCCCGGATGTGCTATGGCAGCAAAATACATGCACCAGGTAGCAAATACGTACAGCCCCAAAATTATTATGCAAAGTGCTAAAACAGAGCAGAGCTGGTGTGCGTGAAGTCCTAGTGCAAATTTCCAGGGTTATGGTGGAGTGAAGGTTACTGAATCGTCAGAAGGATAAACGCAACCCCTGCACTGAGATCAGGCCTAAATAAGGAACAAGGGGGCAGGGAGGAGAATCTGTGTTGACAGCTATTTCAAAGCTACAGGATCCATGTGCAAAAAATTTCATAAAGCAAAAAGTATTGGGGTACATTTGAGATTGACACTGCCTGATCTTTCATGATTATACATATATATTATATCATCATATATATATTATATCATCATATTATTTATCACTTATTTGTTATGAGTGATAAATAATATGTAGCAGAAACACAAAAGACCAAAGTGGGGCTTGGAGTTGCCTCTGCTGAATGATCTGAACAAAGAGAAAGAGCGGGTCGCCCCGGGGGTCGGAGCATCCTCTAAAGGTTGCACGGAGAGGCTGTGTCGGGAGGAGCGGTGTGCTAACAAACAAGTGCCTGAGCTGGCAGAGCTTTGCCAGGAACTCGTATTTAGCACTGGCTCGCCCAGCTTGCCCTTTGTAGTGTTTGCACTGGAAGGACAGAAATATGAACTGTTTATTGCTGCTTCTGTACACTTTGAAATCATTCTAAGCTGTTTGGGAGCAAGTGTTGATATCTTGATTGTATATTGTACTTCCTAATCAACTCTCCAACCTTTCCTATCAGACCATGGCCGTTTCAGTCTAGATATCCTGCTCTGGAGTAGAATTTTAAAAAAATCACTTGGTAGAATTCTTTGGGAGAGCAGCATATCCTGTAACAAAACAGTAGCTGCAGATGGAACTGAACACAGTATTTTTCCAAGTGGTAGTGCTGTCAAGGATTGTTAGTTGTCCCTAACCACGATAACTGCTTTTTGCGTTTGGATTTTTGCCTCTGTTTTTGTAATGGAGAATGTGTTTGGGTTTGGACGTTAATGTTTGTGAACAGTGTGGGAGTTGCCCACGTTTCCTAGCATTTGACCTGTTCCTGTGCACCATGCGTTTTGCTGGCTGAGAAGGAACTGCAGTCGGAGATGATGTAGCGGGTTTTCAGGCACAGAGTGGATGTATCACTGGTAATATTGAGCTGGACATCTGCTAAAATGCAGTTACAGCCAGAAAAGTGACTGTGAGGATGGCACCTTGTTACTGCTCCTATCTGCCTCCTTGGTGTCTTTGGGATCGCATCTGCCTGGCTCACTGACAAAACCAGGTTTGCATTGCCTGTCAGCAGGGCAAGACAGCATTGATGTAGTTGTGAAAGAGCAAACTGCATTCTGTTGTCTCATCCGTCACTGACAGCGGCCAGCTAACTGCTCCTGCCAAGGTCTGTATTGTAGCTGATGATCTTGAAGTCGAAGAACAGCTTGAGGTTTTCTGATGGACTGACAGCTATGGTTGTGCCACTGAGAAGTTGCACTAGTCTTTTGACTTGTAAATTGCGTAAATTTCAAATGAATGCTACTGGAAAGCTGTGAGGCACACAAGTACCTTTTTTTCCCTCCACCCATTTAATTCATTTCTATGTGTGAAAGGGGAAGTGGTCAGAATCTCTCTATGTACACAGTGCATGTTTTTGACAAATTGACTTGCCCAATCCCATGTGTTTTTACAGCACCTGCACATGTACACATGCAAAATCAGAAAATAGAAATGGGTGTAAAACCAGCATCAGTTTCTTGTCTTGCTGCTCAGCATGCATGTAGTCCTCATAAGTCTTGGCTGTGTGCAGTTTTGAAAGATGCTTAGCAAGCAGTTGGTTGATTACAAATGGAGTTGACCATCTAGATGATGTCATCACATATAAAGGGTATGTGTCCAGCAAGGCAGAGTGGAAGAGAAGTGGCAGAAGTGGAGTAATTAAGCTTTAACCTTTTCAGAAGTACATTTGGCTGATATGGTACTGCTGGTTGACGATATCATAAGACTACTTGAGAAACTAGCCAACCTTCACTGAAGGAGACTGAAATACCCAGAACTGTTGCAGTCAGTGATTGATGTGTATTTAAGAAACATCCATAGGAGTTAGCCACTGATGCTGGAGTTATGATGCTGAACATCTTTGTGGAGTCTGCATGTGCCTGCTCTATAGCTGGCTATTCTGTGCATCTTACATACATTAAAATCTCATGATCCTAAAACAGACTGCTTGTTGCCTGCCGTGAAATGATGAGCTCTGCTTTGCAAATGCAATACTGGCTCTTTTACCTCTGTCATGAGAGGACACCTCTATATCTTGCTGGAACAGGATCCCGCTGTTTTGTTTTGTCTTGCTGGCTGCAAGAGGCACTCCAAAGTATAAACAACATCCAAGTTGGATTTAAAAGACATCTACAGCACGAAAAAGGAGCTGGAGAACACACAGATAAGACTTGCTAAATTCTGGAGAGTTTCCAGGCCTTATCAGACAGTGTCTTGGTTTCGGCTGCCGCCGGCAACAAAACCGCCACGCTGCTGCCCCTCCCCCCACCGCGGTGCGGAGGAGAATGGAAACAAAACAGGCAGGTTCTCTGAGCAGCGGGCTTGGCGTAAACCGGCAGCGAGCAGCGTTGTGGCGGGAGGCGGGTGCCCCCCGTTTGGGTGAAGCGCGCTCAGTCGGGCGGTCTGGCGCAGGCGGCTGCGCGTGTGTCACCCCATTGTGATGCGGGCTGAGCGCATAGTGCGGCTTGGGCCGGTGTTCCGCAGGGTGTTCCGCAGGGAGGTGGGCAGTGCAGGAGCGACAGCTTGGCCCCGTCGGCTCCTCTCCGGCCTCGGCTGGTACTGAGTTTTGGACAAGGAGCTTTACAAGCCCGGATCTGCACCTCTGAGAGCTGCCCCCTGATTGGGGGTGGACAGAGCGAAGAAGTGGTGGCTGTGGAGATGGACAGAGCGAAGAAGTGGTGGCTGCGGAGATGGACAGAGCGAAGAAGAGGTGGCCGTGGAGATGGACAGAGCGAAGAAGTGGTGGCTGTGGAGATGGACAGAGTGAAGAAGTGGTGGCCGTGGAGATGGACAGAGCGAAGAAGTGGTGGCTGTGGAGATGGACAGAGCGAAGAAGTGGTGGCTGCGGAGATGGACAGAGCGAAGAAGAGGTGGCTGTGGAGATGGACAGAGCGAAGAAGTGGTGGCTGTGGAGATGGACAGAGCGAAGAAGTGGTGGCTGTGGAGATGGACAGAGCGAAGAAGTGGTGGCCGTGGAGATGGACAGAGCGAAGAAGTGGTGGCCGTGGAGATGGACAGAGCAAAAAGCGGTGGCTGTGGAGATGGACAGAGCGAAGAAGTGGTGGCCGTGGAGATGGACAGAGCGAAGAAGCGGTGGCTGTGGAGATGGACAGAGGGAAGAAGCGGTGGCTGTGGAGATGGACAGAGCGAAGAAGTGTTGGCCGTGGAGATGGACAGAGCGAAAAGCGGTGGCTGTGGAGATGGACAGAGCGAAGAAGTGGTGGCTGTGGAGATGGACAGAGCGAAAAGCGGTGGCCGTGGAGATGGACAGAGCGAAAAGCGGTGGCCGTGGAGATAGACAGAGCGAAGAAGCGGTGGCCGTGGAGATGGACAGAGCGAAAAGCTGTGGCCGTGGAGATGGACAGAGCGAAAAGCGGTGGCCGTGGAGATGGACAGAGCGAAGAAGTGGTGGCCGTGGAGATGGACAGAGCGAAGAAGTG
>Ga0065711_1031802_pt1 | contig 28706 bp, 17 predicted proteins | sample Hoacrofraction12_FD_59098 | JGI IMG/M metagenome (GOLD analysis project Ga0065711, IMG submission 59098) | Hoatzin crop microbial communities from Cojedes, Venezuela - Epithelial fraction 12 v2 (version 2) | ecosystem: Host-associated > Birds > Digestive system > Esophagus > Crop | place... | reverse complement strand
AGGAAGAACTTCTTCCCTCTGAGGGTGACGGAGCACTAGAACAGGCTGCCCAGGGAGGTTGTGGAGTCTCCTTCTCTGGAGATATTCAAGACCCGCCTGGACGCGGTCCTGTGCAGCCTGCTGTAGGTGACCCTGCTTTGGCAGGGGAGTTGGACTAGATGACCCACAGAGGTCCCTTCCAACCCCTACTATTCTGTGATTCTGTAATACTGCTGTAGCACCCACACATCGCAAAACACTGCAGGACCCTAAAGGCAGATGCTGAAGGACCTCCATACTAGGACCTGACGACGCATAGGGGCAGACACAGAAAAACCCTCTCCTGGGTAACAACCAAAACCTCTGTGTATGATGTATAGCACACGAAGAGGCAGAAATAGATGGCGGCCACAGCCCTGAACCAGGACAGAGGGTCTGTACTCTGTCTGGCAGGGGATTAAAACCCCTGGGTGGAACAAGCTCATTTGCTTCAAAGCAAAGTGGGAATTCCTGACTGGCTGTACAGCTGCAGCACATCTGCCCACACCCAGGCACAGGGCTCTGCGACTAGCAACCTGCTAAAAAAATATGATCAACAACATTCAGAGAAACAACAACAACAGACAGAACTCAATGGGAAAGCAGAGCCGGGGAGCTGGAGTGTGCCCGCGGCCATGTGTCAGGTCTGTGGCACTGCTGAGACACACTGGGTTTCTCATCCCTGCTCAATTCCCAAGGCTAACTGTATCTCAATACATGTATGTAAATCTGAAACAGACCACTGGCCTGACTTTAATTTACCAGAAAGCCAAACTCACACAATTTAGGAGCGTAAAGACCAAAGTAGCAGGAAGAAGTTACACATGTGGTTGTTTTCAGACCCCAGGAGAAGGCTCTACCCCCATGCCCTTGGAGCTGCCTCCCAGACCAGGCAAGGTCCCACTCGCTCCTTCTCCAGGGTCAGCGGTCACCAGGGCTGGAAGCCACACAGGCACACGCCACAGTGGGCTCTGGGCTCTCGTGCCAGCACCACCTGCCACAGCAGCTTTTTTCACATCACCCTGCAAGTGTGGAGATGCGTTTCTGAGAAAGCCCACACCAAATGAGACCACCAGTCTGGCCACCCTCGAGCTTGACCTCCAGCGGTGGCCAGCAGCCGATGCCTGCGATGGGGGTAGAAACCAGGTAATTTCATAGTGACTGCCTCCCAGAATACTCCTCCACCAGTCTTTATCCCAGGGACCGCTTGAGCTAAAACTGACTCTGTGCAGAATGGCTTTTGCTAGGTTTATTCTCTATTGATTTATTGAGTTGCTCTTCAATCCTCCCACTAAATTCAGTAGACACTGTCCTTTTCAACGGCAGAATTAGGCTCTATGATTAAGGAGAAATTGTCCTATTTAAAGGAGAGAAAAATGAAAGCCCCAAGAAAGAAGATTTGCAGAGGTTTCCGAGCTTACAGCTTTGTTCCGAAACGGTCCAACACATCACAGCGTAGGTGGTCATTTCGGCAGTCTGGCACCAAACTGTAAATTACACCGTAGTTATAGCCCTGCGTAATACCTGACACATACTTTATTAGAGATGTTGCACCAGTTCTTAGAAACAGTAGATATCTACTGCGTTATCAAGCACACAACAGGTATTTTGGTCCTAAATGGGAATTTATGACGTGACCATTGAGTAGGCAATGGATTGCAGACCCCTAGAATCATCTGGGGCTACAGAAACGCTTTATTTCAGGATCTCTTCTTACCGACTTCCTGCCTCGAAAGTTCAAGCAAGGCTTTAGATCGTCAGCTCATCCAACTGTATTATTTTCAGTGACAGGCAGGGCTAATTAGCGTGTATAGCTATTGTTTGCACTACTTTATCCTCATTATGTCTTCAACTTGCTACGCGGGCAACAATTATAAAGCCGTAAGGACATGCAGAGTTATGCCTGGAATCTCTGGTTTAATTTAGAGGAGACACAGACAAGAAGAGCACTGCTACTGCTAACTGCGAATGCCTACCTGACAGATTTATGAAGGGATTTCATGTGCTCGTCTGCCTCTCCTCCGTGTCCCATGCTGCGCAAGCTGAATTTAACAGCTGGCAAATAGGGTCCCACAGTCCCTGCGCTCGCTAGGCTTCCCAGAATAAAGTATCTGACAGTCAGGGCCTCAATGCATACAGTCACACGCAGATTTTTAGCTTATTGGGAAGCTAAAGGCAATGCATATTCTACGGGAACATGCAAAATGATGCTTTCCCTCCAACAGCCTCTTCGGAGCGTTCGCCCCGGTTTCCCCTCGGAAGACAGAGCTGCTGTTAGCACCTCAGGTGACGAGTTTCCATTTCGCTAGACAAGCTCCCTCACAACAAAGCTTCTGAAAACAGGAACGTGGCTTATTCCTCCTGAAGCGCTAAGCGGACGCTATCCGTTGCCAGAATTTAAGCACGGGGTCACCTACACCATATCATACCTTGCAGTGAGCTAACAAGAACTCCTGTCTTACACCTACTACTTCTCTAGTCAAAGGTTGTGGAGCAAGGCAAGGAGAGCCAGCTGCAGGCTGCCGTGCCCTGCCAGGACCCAGCAGAGAGTCCCCTGCGGTTTCCAGAGCCGCATCCCCACAGCCCCTCTCCCACCGTGACAGCTCTCCGGCAGAGACCTGCGCAGCTCGAGGGTACGTACCAGCAGCTAGCAGCGAGACTGGGTGAACGTGTCTGAACTTATATCCCCTGAAACAGAGAGGCAAGTACTCCACACCAGCACAGCTGGCAGCAAGAAGGGGGAATTTTAAAGGAGGAAAAGTGTAAGATTATACAGCTGTTGTATACAGTTAAGCTGAAGCTAAGTGAGACTTTCTTGTGCACCCTTCAGAATTCAACAGCCAGACTATGGCATCTCTAAGACTAATATGTCAATCAAATCCAAGGGAATAGTGGCCAAGAGATGTAACCAGCTGGGAGGTGGTTTGACATTAGATGAAGCGCACACCAGTCACCCTGTTGCTGCATCCCAGCACTGGCAGGCACCTTCTGTCAGCAGAGAGATCTGCACCAGCACCACATCCATTTGACCACACCCTCTGGAGCAGTACCGCCCACAGGGTGGAAAGGATGTTCATTTACAAGGTTATGTAGTGATTATATAGTTGTTTTTTTTTAACTAAATGTACTCCTGTGGTTGCAGAGAAGTGGTGGTGTTCTCCATGTGGGCTGTGCCACACAGGGACATCAAGGATGGTGATTTTTGATTGTCCCAAGAATAAAGCAGGCCAGAGACACCCAAAAAACAATGCACAGTTTGGTCAAGAAAAGAGTTGCCTGTGGGCTACTGATGCTTATTCCTACTCCAAAAGGAGCTGACTGGCAAAGATGGGGAAAAGAGGCAGCAGCACACAAGATACCACTGCCCTGCATCACATCATCTGTACTTTGCTTTTAACAAAGCTCACTAGAATCATTCTTTTCATGTGCCTCAAAGCTCTTTTACGTACATCCCTCCACTCAATTTTACAGCTGTACCAATCTCTGCATGTATTATGTGTGTTTGAGTAAGGGTGGAGCACAAAACCAGGAGTGAAATGGCCTCACTGGGCTGTCTCATGGACGTAAACGACGAAGTTGGCAGCGCTAACTATTTCTGCAACACAAACATGGCCACACGTACTTTATATTGTCTGTAAATAACAGATTCCCAGGACTGGAGTCCAAATATAGTGAAACTTCTATGAAGGACCACGCTGAGGTTAGAGCAAAAATGAGTCTCCCAGCAGAGCGGTCTTTAGTTAAAGGTCAGCAAAAATTATAATTGGAAACCTTATTAGGATGATTTAAAATCCTCAGTGTAGTTGCCAGTTGAAGGAATATTTAGTGCAGTAAGTACCTACACTCTTATTTAGAGTCTGAGTAGTTTTAAAGGCTATTACAACCAACAGTAGGCGAAGATAGCTTGGTTTACATACGTGAACTGCAGCTTTAACTTGGAAATTCCAGTACTTTATAGACTTAAGCTAGACCAGATTGCTTGCTCGGGGTTTTTTTTTAATAGAGGGGAGGAGGGGATGCTATAAGGAAAAGATTATTTTATCAAGGGGAAACATTTTCAGAGTGCAGACACATGAGACGCTGTTTCTGAAAGCGCAAAACTCTGCACTCCTAGCAGGAGATATTCCTTCCTTGCAACCCATCTCTTTGCATATCACCTGAGAAATGACTGCTGTTAAGTAAATCAAATGCTTTTGAAGTTCCTGCTCTGTTATTCTTTACTGTGATATGAAGGGAGTTTATCCAAGTTCAGAGGAAGATAAGGGAGAGCATTATTCCACCTCATGCCAATGAAGAAGAGCAACACCTGTACCAGGTACTCATGTTTCTGCTAGCTAGTACAAGTACATACAAATAACTTTCTTCTCCAAACATTAACTCAGTTTTTCCAAGCCTGTTTCATTCCAGCCATCCACCTGGCCCTGCTGGAGGGGTCTCCCAGCCTTCTGCAGTTGCGAGGTGGCAGGCAGGACACCCCACTGGCAGGGACTAAAGGCAAACCTGCACGGGCAAATCCCAGCGGTTACAGCTAGCCCTGGCCCTGAGCTCCGTGCCCCTTCCCACTGCCGCACCGGTGCTTTGCCTAGCTGGTAGAGGCAGAAAGGAAGGATTTAGACCAGAAGCCTCGTAGCTCCATGCCAAATCCTCCTCCTCATCTCCTAAAATCCCTGCGTGAGCAAACTGGCAACAGCTGGGCTGATGAGATCAGCAGTGTCTGCTGCAAGCCGATGTGGCTGAGGGCTCCCGGCAGCAGGGAAGCCCTCGCTGCCTCGCCAGGCAATGGGGAATTACCAGGAATCACCACCCCTCGGATCCCTCTGCAGCTTGTTCCTATGGAGCAGGGACCTGCAGCAACAGGTGGGGTGGCTGCAGTGCTATATGGCATCAGCAACACAGCACCAGCCTGATCAACACAGACAAACCAGCAGCACCAGTAGCTGCTTTACATCTAGACAAATACATATATACATATATTTTTGTGACAGTATGGACCCCCAAGAGAACTGAGCAGGTTACAGGCAGGTTTGAGAGACCCACTCTTGCACAGGAAAGCAAAAACCAGCAGCTATGGGCTGTTTCCCTCAACGGAGGATTGATATAGCAAAGAGTAGCTTACCTCCTAGTGCTTTCTGCCACCATCTAACAGGATAAAATTTAAAAGGCTTGGTTTCCTGAAGCATCTCAAATTTCACAGGTGAATACAAATCTTGCTTCAAAAAGTTGTACCCACTCATGCCATCTCCAGGCCTTCTTCTCCCACAGGCATTCCATTAACACCACAGTCTTTGACAACCCACAATGGTAGCAAGTGGTTAAAAAGAAAAAAAAAAGCCCACTCAAAAAAAGATGTTGAGAAAAAATCTTTTCTAAAACACCCCCTCCAGAACCTTCCTCATTTTAAAACTGCATCACAAGCTGAGGCCTCAGTGGTCTTTATATTTACTCCAAACAGGTGCATCCATTCCTTTTTCTCTTTAATTGCCCTGCCAGAAGGTGTCTTCTCAATGAGACCTTAATTAGGAGAAGTGACCTGTGGAAGCAGTGTATTGGATCTGCCTGGGACAAACTGAAATAAATGTCCTCCCCCTCTCTTTGCACTTCAGTGTAGCCTTGATATTCTTTTCAAAAATCTTCTTTTACTGTTTGCTGTTGTTTTCTAGCTGAGTAATTTAAAAGTCTAGCTATATGCCTTTATTTCTGCTCCAAGTAATATAAGCTATGGAAACATCTTTCTTTTCCCCTACAGAGCTAGGATTCGGTAGAGCGTGTGGACGGATTGTTAGCTCCCGCGTCTTCCTCTGTAGTTCAGACAGGTGTTGTGAGGGTGTCCGTTTCATTCCCTAGGTACCTATGCCGTATGTTTAACGTCTATTTAACAAGCTAAAGCAACCTCACCCATCTCTGTCCTACGCAGGGGAGGAGGCAGGGTCGGAGCAGAGCTGGCTCCGGCAGCCAGGAGCAGGCGCATGGCGTGGTAATAACGCGGCCCCGTTCTTCCATACACCAAAGATTTTAGTATCTGTTACTGCTTCCGTTAGCTTATTTTAAGACAACGATAAAGCAAGCAGTGTGCACACATATGTGTTTAATATAAATGATAATCTGCAGAAGCACCATTTCCTCGGTTCTTGTGGAGACGGTGCTGGCGCTGGGCTCTTGGGAAATTCACAGCAATGGAATTTTTTAAGAGTTTGGGTTTGTGCTTTTTTTCTGCCCCCTTAAGTTATATGAAAGTTTTCTATTCATCGTGAAGATTTATTGATTGTTCTAGGGCTATGGGATAATTAAATATACAAAGGCTTGGCAGTTATAGTAGAGCATATTCCTTTAGAAATGCTAACAATATCTTAAATCTAAGGAATTCCACTCCTAGTACTCCGTGGGGTCATAAATAAGTTCAGCACAGGGGCTATAAATATACACGGCACCATTTAAAAATCAGGTACATGACTGGACTATAGCTATTCAGTTTATGTCTCACTTATCCCTTAGTTACTAAGGTTAGTAACCCCTCCCCCTCACTTCCATTACGGTCATTATTTTACGGCTGAATAAAATAATCTATTTGTGTCATTCGTGGGTTTTTAGTCTCATGAGGATTTATGTGCTAGAATTAAATGGAAATACATCATTCTGTGAGTATCCCCAACTTTTATGAAAAGTAAATTCTTGCCACCCCTCCCCTCCCAACGCTAACTGTCCGGCTATGAAACAGGGGGCTGTCTGCCCTCCGAGTGAGATTTTATTGCTAAAATAAAGTAAAAATTGTTTTAAAACAAAGAACACACATCTTTATAGTAAAACTCGCTTGTTTTACAATTAGAGAAAAGAGTCACATGGTCCCCCAAAAAACCCCAAGTTTTATATATATATTTTGAAAATATATTTAAAAACATAAAAAACTCTATAGTTAAACATATATTATGTTAATCAGTACACTTAAATATAGCTTAATTATATTTACAATATGACTCAGTTGCTTTTAAATTTTAATGCCAATTTCAGTTTTTCCCAAAAACCATAAAATTATATAAATATACAATAAATATTTATGTTACACAAGGTGAATAATAGAGAACAAGGCCACAGACATTAACTTACAGTTGCAAGAGTCTTTACTTTAACACAGCACTAGGCCTGCTGACATGCATGATATACCTTTGTCACAAACAGACCACAGCAAGAGTTTAATTTAGTGACATGAATGAAAAGCAACCCCCCCCCTCCCCCTTCCCAGCTCTGTTTCGACTAAAACTGCCAAGCCTGGGATCATGGATGGATTAGGCCAGGCAGGTGAGAGCCATGGGACTGCAGTTTTAATTGCCAGTTTCAGGTCGTATCAATCAGCGGGTTACGGGGAACGTCACTGCAGGTGTAGTGACGGGGCACAGTTCTCCTGTGGGTTCTCAGCTCCATCCCTTAGCCCCCTTCCGCGCACGGGCTGCCCTGTACCCCTCTGAACCTACCGCCCCACTGCTTTAATTCTGCCACGCCAGCACTACCCTTACCTATGCCAGGTGAGGATTTCTGAGTTAAGGATATAGCCATAATTAACTTTGGGAAATGAGGAACTTTATTTCCAGCATGATCTATGCATTAACACTTCTCTTTTGGAAATTCAGTTTATTTGAACTGGGCATTATTTTATTCCTGTATCCGAATTAGATTACTGTCATGTCCTAGCTATCATTTCTTTTTTCCAGTCTAGATGAGTGATCTGTTTGTTATTCACTCATTAGCATCATCCTTTCCCCTTCCTAAGCAGCCAGCCCTGGTTTTGAGGGGAGCCCCCATTATGCCATCTCTCTGCTGTAGTTTAGGAACGTTGCTGAGAACAGCTCCTGAGCCATGTTTGGGTTATTAAATGCAAAGAATTATAATATACATACAGGTACTGGCCACTGGGCAATTATACTCTCCATTATACCAACATTTAAATTGCATGAAGAACACTTCAGTTGAAGTTTTGAGACATTTCAGTAAGTTTTTTTCCATTTCTGATTTGTGTGTGGGAGCCTGAATATCTGCAATTGATGGGGAGGGATAAAATTTGAAGTTCAGGTGGGTCACACAACCCTCTCTTCTCACTCACGGTCCAGCGTGCATGTGGCCAGTGCAAGAGGTTTTCATTGTGCAGTTGGGTTGGTTCCCCTCTGACAGTTCGTTACCCTAGGGAAGGGGAAGCCCTTCTACCCCAAGCAGAAGAAATTCCTGGTTTTGAAAGTGTCTCTGTTAGCTTCCAGTATGGGTTTCTACTAGTAGTGACATAAGCTCAGTGTTACATATGCTCTTCAAAGAGAATTACTGTGGGGAATCATATCTCAAATAAGCTTTGCCCCGTCCAGGTTTTTAATTAACAGCAAGGCAGAGTAATGCAGATTCTGCAGCATTCAGAAGCAGTTATATTTTGCAGTATTTTCCTCTTTATGCAGCTACTGTTCTTCATCTACAGGAATTACAAATATGGCATCTGCCTTCCGTGAGCTCACTAACGAGCTATTTCTGCCTCTCTGCCCACTGCAGTCGGTGCAAGCGCTATGCACAGCTCTCAGGCTTACACCCTGCCTTTTTAGAACTACTTCTGTCAGGACAGTTAGAGGGGGAGCATAGGGCTAAATACATCCGTCAGAATCTAAGCAACGTTACGCCAGCTCCTCCAGCACTTGCTCTTCTCTTACTTCAAGGGTATTTTTTATGCCAATATATATTTCATAAAAGAAGGCTGAGGGCAGCGGTAGAGCCTCCCAAACACAAACGCCAACTGCTCTCAGGGCCTGCTGCTGCCTCTTTGGCAGGGTGCACGCCCCGCTCAGCCGGCCCACGGCTGCTGGACGTGCTCCGGAGGGCAGGGGCACCAACGGACACGGCCCCGCTCCCGCTCTCTCACGGGATGCGCGGGACCCCGCTCAGTGCTGACTACGGTTTGGAGAGCCTCCATCTACCCAAAACACGGGTGCTTGTTCCTGAACTGGCTGAGTTACCCAGCCCCGTGACCAGCCTGGTTCCAGACACACTGTCATCTTTCCAGACCCTTTTTCTAGCGACGTTCTTGGTGTGCCTCACCAAGACGTTTGATCCAAGTACAGAGTCTTTGATTACACGAAAATCATTGCTCTCAACACTCCCTAGAATATTTTCTATACGACAAGCTCCAGTTGTACGGTAAGTGAAACACTTTAAGGATCACAGCCAACATCCTTCCAGAGGGAGGAAGGGGGGGGAACCCAAACACAAACAAACATGGTATAAGCAAATGTAGGTCTCAAAAGACAGCAAATAAAAGAAAAAAAGAAAAAAAGAAAATAACCCAAAAAAGCATGTTGCCGTACAGTTAAATAAGTGCTGTCTTTAAGCCTGAAGTTCAACAATGTGAAGTGGAACATCACCATTCTTTTTCAGTTGCCTTTTTTTTTTTTTTTATTATTTTTTGTCAGTAGTTGGACTGCTATTGCAAACACCTTCACAACATACAAAAAACCAAATTTGTTTTTAATCCAGAATAAGGTAATGATTTTTTTTTTTCTTTTTCAATCTGATGGAAGTTCAAAAGTAAAAGAGAAACAGTAAAACTATGACAACAGCACCTTGACATTGTTTTAATTCCAACGCTATCAGAAGTTAAAAGCAGTAAACAGATATAATACTAACAGGAATAAAGATACTTACTGTCTAAAATGTAAACGGAATGTTTTGGTTCAATTTATTTTTTCTGAAAGAGGACAGTTTATCATCAATTCACAATTGAAGCAGCATGCAATTTTATTCTTTTTTTTTTTTAAACTTTTTATATTTTCAATTCTTGGCAACGGCGACAAACCACAATGTTATCGAGGAATGTAATGTGAACTTTTTTGTTTGCTTGTTTTTCTTTTTTTTGGTTTTTTTTGTGTGTGTTTTTTTTTTTTAAACTTGTGCGCAAATGACTTTTGTTCCCCTTCAGGTCATGGATATGTTCAATAAATAGATTGTGGAACCACTGTACTGTATAAACTTCAGTTATACATGCAGTCCATAAAATTATTTTTTACTGAATAATTTACCCTGTTATGTATATATACAAATAGATAATTTTGTCTCAATATAATCTATACAACACGAATCCACTATCTTCCCCTTTTAATGGTTAATGTACATACACAGGAAGTGTCTATCCTTATAAAGCGCCAGCCAACTCTCTTTTTATTATCCATGGTGAGAGCTCTCACGTAAGACTGGGTAGTTCGGCACTGGGAGTTCCAGTGCCTCTTGTCTATGCCCCTGCAGCCCTCCTTCGTGTACCCCTTGGGGTTGCATTTGGTCTCATAGAAGTATTGCTTCAGTTGGCCTTTGGGTACTGGGACTTTTTCTAGGACCGTGACAGTCGCCCCGGACATGTCCACTGCAGTCTTTTTCTCTGCCGCTGTCACCCACTCGCTCGTGCTGTCACATACGCTCAGTTCCCCGCGGCGAGCTGGGTCAGAGTGGCGCCGGACCCTCATGGACATGTTTGCAGCATCCAAGTAGTTTTTGTACTCCTCGAGCAGAAAGAGCAGTGGGGGTTCCAAAGGCACTTGACTGCTTAGCATGACTCGGGATGTGTACAAGTCTGCATCCTTGTTCTCCTCGCTGGGCTGGATGTCCTGGTCCTCATCTAGAAGCTCCTCTATGACATGTTCGAAAGTGTCTGCCAGCGATGTCAGTCCTCTTGAACCAGCATTGGGCCCATTTAGGCTCTCCAGAGTCCCGTGGGTCCGCAGACCTGGGTAAGCCAAGCTGCCTTGTCCTCTTACACTAGCTTCTTTCATTGGGGCAGCTTTCATGCAACTGAAGTATGAGATAACCATAGTAAGGAAAAGGATGGTCATCACTCTTCTCACTTGGTGGAACTGTTAAGGAGAAGAACAAGAGGAAAAAAAAAAAAAAAAAAGATTTAACTTACAAGGGACCGAGTAATAAAAATTCACCTGAGTCGTTATGAGACATTATGCCTTTTCTGCAGAGATCTGCTGCATGCAGCTGCAACTCATTACCGGTGATAAAGCATACTCTTGTACGAGGGTGTTCTTTGATTTAGAGTTCCAGATAAAGCATATGCCAAAGCTTAGGCAACACTGATTCCGGCAAGTCAGAGTTCCTACGTGCCAAAGTCTTTCCGTAGTAAGTATTAGATTAGATACTATGCGGACTCCTTATTTATTGACTGATGACACCCATTTCAAGTAACAGCAAAAGCAGAACTGCTATTTAGCAATGCAACATTTCAGCAGTAAAAGGCTGCTTCGCAAGCGTGGAAGGCAAGACTTCCATTTCAAGTGCAAATGCAAATATTTGATTTTTAAGATCTCTCTACGCCAAAAACATTTCATCGTTCTCTCCACAAGAAAGTGAACAGCACAAAGATAAATTGCATTTGTATTTTGAAAGCAGCCTTCAAAACACTGGAAGAGGCCATAGAAATTCTGAGGTCTCAGCAGGCCAGTTCCTCATCTAAAAGTAGAAGGTATGTATGCATAAATATAGAACAAGAAAATGGTCCAGGACAGTATGCTTGCTACCATACTAAATTTGAACTGGAAAGATTGCTTGCATCATGTGAATGCCACGGAAGGGACTTGCTGGATTACAGAGCTGCTAAAGAGCTACCCTGAAATGACAGTACCAGAACCACTGTACCGTAGTTTCCCAGAGCCCCATACCGCCTGACCTCAGGCAGGCAAAGCACCTATTTAAACCCAGTTAAAGCCCAGAGCTCAGCATGAAAACCAGAAGCAGAACCAGCCCTGCCGCCCTGTTGAAACACAGCAGTTTGCCTGTTTCTCTCACATTCTGCCCCAAGCTCTGGCATGTGTTATGGGCCACGCTTTGAGGCTTACGCGTACGCTTGGCTCTGTCCTCGTTGAGCGTGGAGGGGTAGCACCAGGAAAGAGTGCCAGTAAGAAAACTCCTCACCAGCCTCAGAACCAGCATGACTCACTCCTATTAGCACTCCCAACAGCCTGGGCTTGTACAACTGCTCCTTCCCAAGCGCTTCGCTAAGTCTCCGTAGATCGTACGTTCCTCAGGACAGAGACTGTTTCCTCCTCAAGCGCAGAGTACACACTGTAGGTACTATTGCAGCAAGAACCCCCCAAATCCTGCAGTGACAGAGAGCTATGCTTTCTGTCTGATCCCAAGCGCTACTACAACATCCCTCACATCCAGTTGTTATTTTTCCTCCTTCCGATCCCTGCTCTCACCAGTTCTGCTTGCTAGAAAGCAATGGCATTGTTCACATTTTTGAAGAAGCAGCTAATGCTTGTTTCAGAGCTTTTGAAGTTCATTCGGAAGTACCTCATACTTGGCAGCGCTCATTGGAGTAAATGCTATTTCTGTTTGCCAACAGGGTGCTATGTAAAAAGCCTTACTTCATCTCCTGCAAATACGCTGTGGGAAACTAGTACTCTTAAGACTCGAACATGGAAAGACAATCTATCATAAAATAAAGAAAATGAAATATGTACTCGAAACACAGTGCCCAAAATGTAGGTCTCAAAGTTTACTCAATGAAGTGGGGGGGGTGGAAAGTGTTTGGGTTTGTGTCCATGCCCTCCTCACCCCCAGCCCCCCACTAAACAAGATTTTGGCTAAGAATCCTCTCTACCCCAGCGCAACTCTTGCTTCATCCCTCCATCTCTCTTCCTGTTTAGAAGTGTTATTGTGGCATAGATTTATTAAGATTAAACAAACCTGACATCTGTGACTAACAGGAACATAGTGTTTGCTCTAACGATGCAGAACATTAATATTTTGCAGATTTTTTCACCCTAGGATTTTTAAAAACATTCCACAGGGAGTAATATCGGATTTCTTCCTCAAAGGGGAGGAAGAGAGACACTACAGAGATGATTTACAACACAAGGAAGAAGGTTATCACTCTTCCTTTAAGAAACAAGGAGAGACAAGGCAAGAGGGAGAAGGGGTAGTTCAGCTAGCACACAAATGCAGGGCCAGTGGAACAGGCAACAAAAACAACAATATTCATAGATTCCCTTTTCTAAGAATTGTTTTATATAAAACTTAAAAGGAAAAAAACCCTCAAACCCACAAGCACCCACATCACGCTTTGTGACCACCAGAGCAGTGAACAGAACACAGATCTTCTGGCTCCTAATCAAGTTCCTGTTATTTTTGTTAAGAGTAGTGCCCAGAGGTCCCAGCCAACATCTCGACTCTGGAAGATAGACTCTGTCTGAGCACGCAGTACCCCAACAGGCTTTCCAGCACAAAAGAGAGAGAACACAACACAAGAGGGACCAAGACCATCACAAAACAGAGAAGGAGAAGCTTGCACCCATCAGCTAAGTACACCAGCTGGAGCCTGAACATTCGCTTTTCAAGCTAGGTAGGTGAACAAAGCATAGAAGGATTCCTGGACCTGGCCGCATCCTTCACGATTGACACTGGGCTGTTTACCTCTCATGGTAGCAATGAACTTGGAGGGATGTGAAATGAATTAAACAGTGGGTGTGCAACTACATTTGCATGTGTCATTTTCCTTGTAAGAAAAAATGACAGAGGGATGCAGGGAAACCTCGACAATTGACTTCACTAAGGCCTCAGCATCCTCCACCAATGGCTGGCTGGTCAGCAGATCTAACAGTACTTTAACTCACGTTAAATTAATCCTTCCTTAACCAATTTTGCCTTCCACTTAGGAAGGAAACTGCTGTCAAGCTTGATCAATTTACATCTCATCCAATGACATACAACCACCACTATTATCTGGGGTAGCAAGAAACAATGTACAACCAGGCTCTGAAAACCAACAACTTTATAAAGACAGCCATTATCCACATAACGTACTGATAATACACCAGAAAATGCGTGCCCATAAAAGCCACCCCTCTTCCTCCCATTTATAAGAGCAGAAGAGTATGTCCAAGTAAGCTTTAGCCATGCAGACACACGGAACATTGCTAGCAAGCAGGCACAGATCTAACGTTTATTTCTTTGTAGATGAGTCCCAGACTAAGCCAAACAGTGCAAGCAGGACGTGAAAAGATTCTTTTCTGTATCTTGACAGTGACTTGAGCTATATGTACAGTCCTTGTCTTTGGCAGCAAAATGGTATCAAGTGATTTAATATGAGGAAGTAATATTCTAACACCTAGGAAATCTCTTCATTTTAGAGGCCATATCAATTTCTAGTAGCAGTGGCTCAAAATCTACTAGTTTAACATGCTGTGGCAGAATAAGATCCAAATCTCACTCCATGGGTAGAAACACACAACCTTTCAGCTACTGCTGAACTGACTCACGAATGCACGGTTCATCTCTTACTTAGTGAGGCAGGACTAATGTCCCAATGGAGCACCAAAAAGGTCATTGGAAACACTTTGGATGGCAGATTCCAGTCCTTTCCTTCTCCTCCACAATGATCAAACCTTCATTATGTTGCAAAGATTAAAGACATTGCCTGTCCTGTTACAACAGGTGCCTTGTAAACCCCAAACACTAACAGATTACATATGCCCTTCTAACTATGAGGAAGTCACCATGTCACCCCGCACGGAAAAGCTGGATTTTCCTGGTTTCCCAGCATGCTACCACTGAGCAAGATACTGCCCCTTTCCATGATGGGCCACATCCACCACTCTGAGGCCTTCACGGAGATACCCCAGCACTTTTGTGTACACCCAGGCCTGATGCTGCCCTGGTAGACTGGGACTGAGCAACTATTTTCCACGGAGGCTCATCACTGCCAAGTATTTCTTAACTGGAGCAATGTGGCTGATACCACATGTTCTGAGGGCATCTAAACAACTGAATGCCAAAAAAACCAGAGTACCCATGGCCACTTTTAGTCAGACACACAGCTAGAAAAATACAAGATAAAATCACTGAGGATACACTCTCAGTCTGCAGCCCTATCACACATCCATCTCCTCCCTTCTTGGCTGAAGGAGGTTCAAGTCTCTACTCCCCACCTTGCAGGAACGACAACTAGAGGCTGCAGCTCTGGCACTCCTCCTGTTCAGCTATGTTGCTAGGTGTAAAAGATCAAAGACGTCTCTAGGAGAGGAAATCTTCATTCAATTGCTGTCCCATAGACTGTTGTATACACCTACTAACTTGTACAAAATAGATATAAGCTATTTAAAATAGATGTACACTACCTCCCGTGAGACCTAGCCTTAAGCTACTCCCTCAGGCCACACAAGACATCTCTGTCTAACATTTGAGAGTGGTTTCCTGAATGATATCCATTCTCGTGGCTAAAAGAACATCCTTCCTTCTCTCATGCAGCACAGCAAAGCTGAAGCAATGAAAAGAGGTCACCCACCATGGACCCAATCTCAGGAAGATGTGACCTAGTTTGTACTTCAATAAAGTCCATACAATTACAGCTAGCATAAGGGCACGTAATTGTGGCAGTCATCTACACTAATGGGAAGGAGGCTCGTTAAATGAAGGTCATGTCAATTATCTACAGCTAGTTTACATATGCAGTCAATTACCTAGCTGTGCTATTTATTTCAGTATTTGTATTTAATGAGGATTCACCAGTTAATTGTTTTATTTCATTATTTGTAGTTATTTTAAGCAGAAATCTAGCAGCTTAACAGGTTATATTTCCAGCAGAGAGACCTGAGGAACAGCTGTGAACACGCACTTGCTTTTCTGCACCCTGATATGTGCTATGAAAGTTTAAATAACTTTCGGTAGTGAATAGATTCATAATGCTTTAATCTCCAGAAAGGAATGTTGCGGTGAAAGGCAAAATTAGTAGCAAGAAGACATTCATTTTCTGCCTTGCCATTTTAAAGACCTTTATACAAAAGTTCAATTTACTAAATACTACTGAATGGCACAGGCATGAGTTCCTGCGCTACGCATCATTACTGGAGTGTGTGAACAGATACCAAAATGGGATGCATGTCAGCACATGATTTGCAAAGACTAAATGTACTGAGAACAAATAGTATTAACCTTTAACACATGCATAACTGGATGCCTGACGCACTCTGGTTATCCTTGCGGCTATTTATGCAGCAAACTATATAATTACTTTTTATTACTGAAAATAAAGCGCCCTCCCCCCAATACATACACATGCACACCCACACCCAATTTGTATTCTTGTAAGTTGGTTCTTCATGTCAGGAGGAAGAAACCCATTTTACTTTTATTCTCTCACGTTGGTTTTCCCTGAGGTGATACAACCTACTTAGCCACAATGCCAGAGATGGCAGAGACGAAGAACCATTTTGAAGACTAAGATAAATAGCAAGCAAATTTACAAGCAGTTTGTAAATGACAACTTTTAACATGAGAAATTTTCTTTCATCTTATGTTGCTAAATATTGGCCGTGGTGCAGCTTCTGAGAGCAAAGAAACTCCAGCAATGCCTACATTGGCACTAGAGAAATATACATCTGCCTAAAGCACTACAAGGTGGTTTTGGGGGGTTCCTACGTTTTATCAGACTCTCTGCTCAACGCGTACAAAAAACCCGCAACTTCTCCTGTTGACCAGAGTTGGGAAAGAACCCAGACAAAATAATGGCAAAATAACAATGCCATGACATTGCACTCCTGATCTTTCACAGTTATGTATCAGAGTTTCCTACAAACTTCCAGCATACCTCGCTGGACACTCAGCCAGCCACGCAAAGGGCACACTCGCTTCAGCTCTGAGAAAGAGAATTCAGCTGCTCTAATGCGCACAGACCAGACAGCCTCCTCATTACAAGCATGCTTATACTTAAATTGGCCAAGTGCAGGACGACAAGGAGTTCCCAGTAGGATTTCTGTCGGATGGATCTCAGACCCGTTCTGCCCATACCAGGAAACAGGCAGGATGAGCTTTGGCAGCACACACAAGCAAAGGAATAGCAGGCCAGACTCACAGACGGTATCAGAGCTTTCAGAGAGACAACACCCATGGAACAGATGTGCACTGTTTTTATACTTTTACAATGGGAACTGATTGTTGAGCCAGTGACACACACACTGCCTTTCCAGCTGTTTGTACAGCATCCCGCACACAGGGCACTCAAACTGCATGGGAGGTTGTGATCCCTACTGTAAACGAAGAACCTCAGTTCCAAAAGGGTACTTGTGTGCATGCCACATATCAAACACAATATGCCTTACCACAACATTTTTTGCCAAATTTCATGTTGAAATACCAAGATATACAGTGAAAGTCCCCCTCAAATAAAAGCACTACCAGCAGGTTTATTTTTGCTCATCAGGAGTATCACGGGTAGGGTAACATGCCATACTCCTGTTGCCATGCCAGAAGTACTGTACAGCAGGGACATGATTTCCAAGCCCAAGATCTAACCATTAGCAAACTCCAATTTCAAAATTGACTTCAGGCTTAGAAAACTGCATTGATTGTTTTAGAGTATATGTCAAGATATTTTCACGCTGTTACTGTGCTCATTCAGAAGTAAGATTATGAAACCTCTGTGAAAGGAAAGTTCACCTATAGAACTGGCTACCTAAAACCCCCCACAAACTAAGAAAAACAACCACAAAACCATTCCATGAAATAATTACCCCATGACAAGATACTATCTGGTTCCTCCATGGGAGCAGATAATTAGTTCTCTGAAATCATTTGCTTCGATAGCCACTAGAGCTTTATATAATGCTAATTCAACCTGTGCGCGGAAGAACATTAGGGCAGAACCTCAGACCTTTGAGCAGCATCTGTAGTTTGTCTTCCATTTCACTATGGCTCTCTGGTATGAAATCCTGTGCTGAATCGTCACAGGACTAAGCTATGCTGCCAAGTACACACATGAAGCTCCCACTGAAGTCAAGGATAATTGGCACCCAAGAGCAGGAACAGAACAGAGCACGTTGCATGCAAACTAGTGTGAGCTGGATCCCTTGTACTGTGACATGTGTCCAGCAGCTCTGCAACAACCCAGAAGCTGCTGTACCAGTTGAGCTTGGATCTTATGAGTGCCTATAAACTATTGAACAGCATGTAAAACATCCCACGCACCCGTCAGCTCTGCTGCAGGTGGCAAGCTTCCTAGGACCTATAGAACATCATGCACTCAACCGGAACATAAGTGAAGCTTAGCCAAGGAAAAGCAATGGTTAAAAAGCATAAGCATCAGATGGAGCAGTTAGCTGTGGTTTGGGCAGGCAGTGCTTTCTCTAGGGTAAGGGAGGCGAGCAAGGGCTATACCCATTCGTTGCAAGGCTCTTACCTTTGCTGAGAACCTGACTGTGTGTGGCATTGCAGTAAGAGAACACCTTGCTTTTAGCCATAGTCAGTCCTTGAAATGAAGCAGATCAGTACGTCGTGATGTGCATGAACCAGAAACTGGAAATGCCTGTTGTCAGAGCCCTGACAGGTATCAACAATATGCCAGCATTTGCCAGTGGTGTTATCAGTCATCTGTTGGCTGCCTGCCCTCATGTGCGGATCTCTCTCAACACATGCTCAGTCCAGTTGTTAGCACGGCATCTCCATGGAAATACTTTCCACAGATGGGGCAAGGAATAAAAGCTTACACTGAGGTACCAGAGCAGCTTCTGGGAGTATTCTTCAAGTCGAAAATCACATGTGAACAACCAGACCAGCAGCAGAAATCTAAGTTTGCAAAGCCACCTCAATCTACGTTAACGGAATAATGAGGAATTTGTACTGAACAAGGGAGATACTCACTAGGAATCTAACCCATCTCACTGGGCAGCCAGCCCTGTGTGTGTCCTGCTGTGACAACGGCTTTATCTTTAGAGAAATGCTGTTGGAAAATTATGTTAATATGTTAACATAACAGTATTGAAAACACTTTGGCAAGAAGCGCTCTTTCACCACTAATATTTTACTATGACAATGCAGCACACCACAGATTTCAAAGCATTATAGTTTTCAGCTTTTTTTTTTCCACCTTCCAAGTGGCTTCATGTTGAAACAAGACTTTTGCAATTGCTATGCCTGGTTCTCTATCCCTAATCTATCTTAAAAATTTGGGGGCCAACTTCAACTGGATTCAATAGAGGGATACAAGTTTCACAGACACCACCATTTCCACGGTCACGTGTTGTGACTGGCATGCAAGTAGCTGAGACCCACCCAAATCAGCTCCCCTCCCCTCCATCCTTAGTCAGGCAAACAGCCATGCATGGGCTTAACCACTTACGGACTTACAACACTGTGTATTGTTGCTTTCATTTCACAAGCTCCACAGAGCAAAAAGATTTGGAATTACTAGAAGGGGTGAGGAGGTACATCTGGCAAAGACGCAAGTGTCTGAAAACAAGCTTCATTAGTTGTGCTGCTCAAGGTACAAACGTTTAATGGAACATAAACAAAACCCCACAGCCTTGCAGAAAAAATTAATTTATCAGGCTCCTGCCTTCTCCCGGTTGTACAACGGTGTAATTTCTTGCGCAGAGGAGTATTACACCGTGATTCCTGTGAATTACATGGACATTGGGTCCTTCCCCATCCCAATTAAAATGCAGTTTACCGGGCTCATGACTTTTCTTATTTGCCATCAGATGTAACCATAGGTTGCGGCATCATGGGAAATTATTTCCACAAAAACTGTTGAGGTTCATTGAAACAGTATGTTCCAGTGGACCTATTCCTGGTGGACACAGTCACTGCCCGGCGTCAATCCATAGTGCTCGGCTCACAGATTTACACCAGCTGCAAAGGTGGCCCACTACTTATGCAATCATAAAAATCAGACAGGGCCAACACCTAAACTATAGCTAATGCCTGTATCGGAACAAAATGTGACAGGTTTCAGCAAAACAGCTTCCTCATAGTCAGGACTCCTGAGGGATACATGCATATTTGGTAATAATTACACTTCAAGTAAAGAGGAAGAAAAAAGCTTTCTAGGTGTGCAGACTAGCTCCTCCCTTCCCCCTCCGATATAAGCACATAAATAGCCCAGACATGCCTATAAACAGAAGTATGCAAAATCCAGCCCAACACCACCTAAACCTTTCTCCGCTCTGCGCTTCGGTGTCTTGTTTCACGCACGCACCCCCCTGCTGAAGAAAGTGGCTGTGCTGCCAGTGTACTGTTCTCACTGTAAGAGCCCTTAAGCTCCAAAGGGTAGGTTTGTATATGGGATTTCAGTCATTCAATAAACACTTCTCTAGAAAAACTTCAATACCTGTCCCTTCACATAAGCAGATCCTACTGCCCTGCAGGGAAGGAGAGCTTCTCTTCAAATAGCTGGGGTGGGGGGAGGAAAGAGAAAGCTTACCCAATTAGTCTGCTGAAGACAGCTAAGTGTTCTCCCTCTCCCAACTGTCTGCACAACACAATAGATTATCTAGAAGTCACCATCCTACTCAAAATCAAAAGCAGAGCTGTCTTATCAGAGGTAATTAGTAGCTCTAGAGATGAAAAAACTGCTTAGAAGTTGCAAGAGCAGAGAGACCTGGTACTTATGCTGTGGTGACTCTCCACTTGTACAATATTTCTTGGACAACAGACTATCAAAGCTTCCGAAGTGCTTTGCAAACATTGAGTCTCAACATCCTTAGGTGAGGAGGAACCGCACCAGAAATCCTATTTTCCTTCTGGGTAGGCTGAAGCCCATAAAGGTGTTTAAACAACTCCCCCCAGACTGCACAGCAAGTTGCGGCTGAGCCAGAGGAGAAGCGGGGAGCCCCCGCTCCCAGCCCCTCGCTTCAGCCACTACACAAAGCTCCCTTAACCATATGTATCAATCACGTATTTTGCAAATCTCTCTATGGTAACTTAGATGTCTAACCCAGAAAGAGGCAGGGCAGCTGATTAAAACCTTAGGGGTATTATTTTGAATACATATGCTAGCTCACTTCCATCTGTGTCGTTAATTAGTTCCTGACTGTAGGTTAAATGTAGGGCATGTTGTCACGAGCCTAAGGTGGGGTGGCAGGACCTCCTGCTATTGCCATATGGCTTTTTGTTTCTTCCTTCATTCTTCAGCTTTTAGCCTCATGCTTCTAATCTGTGGGCTTAACCATTATATAACAAAGAACACCGAGAAAAGCAAAACCAGTGTTAAAATAGAAACACTCTCCACCATTAAAACCGCCAAGAGGTTTGACTTGAAATCCAACACAACTTCCTGTCTCATCCAGAGGCTGCTCTTACCCGCAGCAAATTCGCTATGAAACTCAGGAAAAACGTATTCCCGTGGAGGACTCCTACTGCACAAGTAGGTATTTATACCAGCCCTCTGAACACAAACCAGGCAGCTTGCCTGGGACCAAAGGTCAGCCTTCATTCGTGTAAGACGGAGAAGAGCAAGGCTATGCCTACTCGTAATATGGATGCTCAGCCCTTACAGGGGACGAAGCCATTGTAGCAGCACCACCCCCACCAAAACAACTAAAGTAAAAAAGATGACAGAGTTCTTGTCATCTTTTTTTCCCCCTGATGCATCTCCACAGATGCATCTTTTTGGGAAAATACCAGTGGCTCAGGACTGTCCTCACCAAAAGACAGGTCACGTTTTGAAGTGGGCCTGAACATGCCTAATGACAAGACAGGCAGAGTACCAGCAGTTCCCCTGCAGTCGCTGGCTGGTGAGCACAGCGTGAATACCAACAGGTCTCGTTGTGCTTTGCAGCTGAAGACTTGCTCTGAAGTGTTTAATTCAGAGTAGACATGGAAGTTCTACTCATTGTGTTTCCTAGCTCTCATTGCATAGCTGTCCTTCCATTAGCTAGAGGCAAGGGAAATGATTTCTGGTATTTCCAAGCATAAGATTCTGTAATTTTCCAACTTACAGGAATCAGAGGAAGGAAAAAAATATACAACAATATCTACGTTGAAAAAAACTGATTAACCACCAGGTGATATGACTTCATACTTGAGGATTATGGAATTCAGGGTGTTGCATCTAGGTTTTTCAGACTCAGAGGTAGACTTCTTTGGAGACCTAGACCTCTAAGTAGTTTCTTAAATCTTATTTCTGTTGTTTTTTTGTTTGTTTGTTTTGGGTTGTGTTTGTGTTTTTTGTTTGGCGGGGTGCCTGTGTGTTTGTTTTGTTTGTTTGTTTTTAATGGTGGCATGTGGAATTGACTCGCTTACCCTTTTCCGACGTCCCTGCTCATCATTAACACTCCTGCTACTTTTGCAATTACAATGGCAGAAAAGTTTTGCACAGGAGGCAGCAGAAATTAATCATTAGTGCAAAACAGAGAGAGAAAAGGACTTAAAATGAGTCTTCCAAGACAGGCAGCTTTGTTCTTTGTTCCAAATTCAGGTACAAATAATTAGCTTTTAAGGTGAAAACTAATTTTCCGATATTCTTTTGCTTGTCATTACACAAAATTTGTATTTCTGCGAGAAGATATAAAGAAGCACCTGCTTGTCCTCGCTTTGCACCATTTCATTGGCAGCAACCTGCAGATGCCATACCAGTACCCTGCTGTTGTAATGAGACTTGAAACATTCTTCTTTGCCTCCCCTAAAATAAAAACAATCCTTCTTCACCAGTCTGCAGGACATTAACTGCCAACCAAAAAAATAATCATGACAGTGACATAAACTGTAATGTTTATATCTGGAAAAGCAAAAATGGAGAACTTCAGATGAGTTTATTTCTAGTTTTGGTTCAACCCATTATAAAGATAAAGGGTGGTCACAATGTTCAGCAACAAATTCGTACTTCACCACAGTTTCCTGGCACGGGTTCTGGTTAAGTTACCCTTGCCAGCTTGAACTTGTTAGTGGCTTTGCTTCCCCCTTGGACTCACACTGGCTTTCAGCACAAATTCTATCAAATAGCATTTCTCTCTTGGCATTTACGGCTCAGTCAAACTGGATTATCAACTCAAAAGGAATGTAAATAGCAAGTGAAGATCCAAGTCTTAATGCAAGCAGCCAGCAGGCACGATTATCTAGAAATACCGCAAAACAAGTCCTGTCGCTCATCCCAACAGTGTCCATACGCTTCTGTAGTACAGTGACAGCTATGACTAAGGGGAGGCTGGTTTACTTACTAATCCAGCCCTTGAATAAAGTTTAGATTTCACTTCTTTTCACCTCAGTATATCAAGTACTGAACGCTCACTGAGAGTACAATGGCCAGTGTAAAGAAGGGTAAACTAAACCATATGGATACTAAACGTTGCACCAAGCTTAGAAAGCAAATGGCATAACGGACTAAGGAATCTGGAGATCATAACCTCTAATTCCTTGATCTAGGCAAAACTACATTTCTCCAGGAGCTGTTATGTTTAAAGAAAGCAGTGTTTTGATCACGTTAGATAAGGTACAGCATGCACTAGAATAGGCACAAGATTAAGCTTAACTCTCTTTTGTAAGATATATACTACAGCATTCTGTGGGGAGGAAGGGAAAAAAAAAAAAAAAAGGACTTAGTCCTGTTCTTATTGTTACAGCCTTCACCGCAGCAACATGCTCCAAGTCTTTTGCATGCTGAGTTAATGACGAGCATATAACAGCACTTTGCTCAAGACTTTGCCTAGCTCAATCTTTGTCCAGACTCCTCCTGCTATGCCCCATGCATGCAAGGGAGTACAAGCTGACCTGTAGTCCAGTGTGCGTACTGGGAAGGCTGAGGTTGGATGTGGAACTCCAGCTGAGCCAAGGGTACTTTTTCAAACAGTAGTTTGGTTTAACAGCTCTCTTGTACACCCCAATATGGTACAGTTTGCAGTTGCCTCCTGACTTGAATGGCAAATATCCCTGTATGACAGCTCCTCAGTTTCCCACAGGGAAACGCTGCTCCGTCAGAAGGTAAGCATTAAGCACTTACCCTGATACACTTTACACTGGCAGATTTAAAGAAATTATCAAAACCGTAACCTGGAAAGTTATGCCATACATACAATCAACTAGTGGCTTGCATTTTCAAGGGTCTGCAAGATGGAAGTTCTCAAGTCCCACTGAGGTTTAGTTGCGTTGGGTTTCTTATTCCCCTGGGCATTTGACAGCCATAAGCTAGCAGTTATTATAAAAGCCCCCGAAACGCACTGTGTAAGAGTCAAACAGAAATAATTGCACATGAGATTACGAGTTCAGTGGGTAAAAAAGGCACATTGTTTCTCTTTATAGCAGTTCCTCACAAATTAAATTGAGAACAGTGCTTATTTTTCTCTCCTAAACGCAGAGGAAGAACCTGCTATAGCCAAAGACTGATGTACAAAACACAGAAATCAGAAGCTGTGAGCTCAAAACAGAAAACTATGTCCTAAGAGCCAAGTGGTGATATAAAAGGTGCATTCCATGTTGTTAGACTTGGAGTAGCAACAAATACCCACAAACACCCATAGTTTAACTTTGATATTTAGTTTTGAAATTGGGGAAATCCTGGATCTAGTGAAACCAAGCTAAAGGCTGATGAGTTGATACATTCAGAAAATAACAATTTTTTTCTATTCCAACAAATACCTACTAAAAGACACCCCCTACCAAGCAGACTTCAATGATGGGGTGGGGGAACAAACCCCCTCTTTCCCTTAACCGACTCAGATCCTTCAGGGACCGGTTCTACATTGCACTTTTTTGGTGCAAGCTTCGGACACGCTATCAAGTCTCACCGACAGCTGTAACAAGCCAGTATAAATTTGACTTGCAAATACTTCTTCAGGTTTACTCTAAAGTTCAGTCAGCAAATGATTTACTGAAAGCAATCTTTCTTGTTTACCAATTTGAGCCACACAAGGAAGAATGTATAAAGATTAGTTACCTGCATCACTAGAACAGGATTCGCAGGTACCACCTCAGTTACAGGGTTAAAAAAAGCGCACATGCATACACTAAATTTACTGCTGTGGAGAAAGCAGGACTGGGATTAGCAGCCTCGCTGATTTTAATTGTCCAGCCTCACTCACAAGAGCCAGCCACAGCAGCGTGTTTGGTTCGTGCATCTCTAGGTGGCGGTAGCTGCTCGGATTTTGAGATACCAAGAGACGCTTATCTCAAATTTAGCAACCAGTATGCCTCCCATCCTCCTAGAATTGCCTTTCCTCATTTGAAATGTGACCCCCTCCCCCATTTCTCCATAATTTATAGTAGTCTGAAGCTGAGTCACAAGGATTTCTGCGTTTTTGTAACCAAGTACACAAGAAAAGAAATGAACTGCCAAAGTATTGAGGTAATTTATAGCGTAAAGCATCGAGAGCTTCTAGTCGATCAAAGGACTTGGAGAAACAAACATAAGAACAATCATGCCTTCTGTTCTGTACAAATGCCACGGCCAGAAATAACTGTCCTAATTAACTGGTTTCAAAAAATGACTTCTCTGAAAGAGACAATATTCTTACCGAGGAAAGTATACAACTGCCCCAGCCTTATGGCAGCTGTCACCAGGGCATAAAAATTCACTAAATGAAGATTCCTTTTGCTTCCTCCGGTTGTCCACGGGACTCATCTTCAGACAGCTGTAGCCATTTATGATGCCTAAATTATGCTGTAATGGGACATTCTGCAACTACTAGTATCAGTCTTAAAGGACTACAATCACATCAAACCAGCATCATCCCAGCCAACCCTCTGTTCACAATTTATAAAGGGTAAAAATCGTGCCCGGGATGAAGCTGGCCTCTTTTGGCAAGGCTGTAACCTGTTCAGGCAAGTCCACAGCATCTTCAGTATTTCAGACTGCTCCATGTTGATTGTTACTTTTGGGTGTAGCAGTTGAACTCTACCAGTCTATAGCTACCTGACAATTAGGTCCTGAATGTTGAAAAGGGGAAAAATTTGAGCCCGACCCCACTTTATGCATATGACTTTTTGTCCTGTTCTGCATGGACAACTCCTGCAAACAGTGTTCTTCAGTGGACTGCTCAGAGCCTGGAATTGTCAGCAATGTGGCCAACATAAGATGATATCAGAGGATACAGGCCATAGTATACTGGCTACCCTGTTAACCCCATTGTATATTCTAGTGTTTCCAAATCAAGTAGCATAAGGATTTATGTTGATAACACATGAGTTTAAGGCACCATAGCAGAGTTGCCAGTATACACTGCATAGCAAAATCTGTTATTTATTGTTTGCATTACAAGACCGCTGAGGAGTCCTTGTCAGGTACCAGGAATAGAAGACAGGCGAGACGATCTCTGCCCCAGACAACTTACAAAGATAAGACTGAATAACAGGTATGGATAAGGAAGGGAAACAGCAAGACTCGTGAGCTGACAGTGGGCACAGCCTACCAGCCCCATCCCAGCTCGTGCATTGGGCAGCTTGCTCAGCACACACCTGTACAGCTTCCTAATGGTGTACCGGAGGGAACAAAAGAGTTGTCACGCACAGCACCTTCCTCCCTGCAGCTGAAGACAGCAGGTTATTGAGTTACCACTTTGCTTCAGCAATATGCAAAAATAGCTTAGCTTCAGTGCTTCTAAAGGCTTCCTTTTAAAGGGTGTTCACAGCTAAGCATTACCAAGAATGCCAGTGTATGAACTGATCTAAGAAATGATTGAGAGTTTCCTAATTAAGCAGCATTTTAGCTATTTAGGAGGAACCAAGCGCTCACAACATATGCTTGAAAACAGGTCAAGACAAGTTAGCAATTAACCTGTTAAAAGCATATACCCTCTTGTAGTGGAGCCTCCACCAACACACACAATGCCTAACGTGAGATTTCTTGTGTAGGCACAGGGCACATTCTTAGAACAACAGTTCAGCCTTTTATACAAACCAGGAAGGCAGATACGGGAAATGCTTGTCTTTTGTTTTGTTTTAATAGGATCACACTTACTACACAATTCACTCAGCCTGAACTGCTTCTCATCTCCATGCAGGCTTACCCACAGAATGGATGAGAGGGTGTCCTACTCGTGAGTTTCTTGTGACCTGCTTTTATACCTGCACCCCTGCAGAGAACTATTACCCGAGCTAGAGGTGCAGCTTCTTGTGTTTTCCTCGCTGCGACAGCAGAGTAACAGTTGCAGAAAGCGCTACAGGTATTGCAAGGACTTTTAACTGAAGCTACTTTCGGCTCAGCACTGTCACTATATGCAAAGCTTTTAAACAGAAGTACAGATCCTTATTTTTCGCTATATTCTTTCACATTTTAATGAGTCTTTAAAATCCTTCGCATCTGTGCACTACGTTTCGTAGTATTCCAGCATATTGTAGTACTATGCTACAACATAATGCCTTCGTGCTTAAAAGCACGCTGCTTGAAATTCAACTTTTTTCAGTTTAGCCTTACTCCCTGGAAGACAAAGGTCCTTTCCCATTTTCCTCCACTGTTATATCTGGATTATTCAGATAAAGTGTTCTTGATCCTTCTGACCCAGTTTACCCTGATTTCACAGCCATATAACACAACAGGATCTACCCTGCAGCTCCAGAAAGCAGAGAGCCCTGGCGACGTGAACAGAAGGCACACTACTTACAAATGGGTTTTCCCAGCCGAGGTTCAGTGAAGCTGAACATTAAGTGGTAGTACTACAGCAGAAAATTGTTGCGAGTTACAGAGCGCTGTAGCAAGGCTCCCGGATCTAGTAAATAGCTCAAACAGCAACCAGCTCCGTCGAGGTATTTTAGAGTTGAAATGGAGCCGTTGCTTTGCCCGAGACCCAGGTGAGGGATGGCACTCTGTCCTGCTGCTCCCGGAGTGGGCAGGAGAAGGTCGCAGTTTTCCTTCTCCCTTTCCCTCGCCCCGGGTTCGTTTACAGAGCCAGTGCCCTGCCGCTCCGCACACAGTGAGCCGTAGCATCCCCCCGACAGCTGCTGCCTCCCCTCGCATGCCAAAATGCAGGATTCGTGGCCCGGACAGAGCCAAGAGCATCCGTTCTGCTTACGTTCCTCCATACCTAGCCTAACGGTGGGCCATCCCTGGGGTCGAGTTTCCACCCCGGGGCTCACAGGCAGCACCGCTGCTCTGCCAGCGGAGCCGTTGATTTCCACCCGGCTGCCCAAGGCGCTACCTGACACGACTGAGCAGGACGACACGACGACCTTCTCGCTGGAGACGGCCGACCACGTGCGAACAGAAGGAACCCTTCTGCTCCCCAACAGCCACTGCAACCCAGGGATGCGGAAGGCGCTCCCGTCCGCGAGCAGGCGGCTCCCTGCCCGGCCCTTTGCTCCGAGCTAAAGATGACCAAGGAAATTCATTTTACGTACTTATCACACCATGAATTAAAGATTACAGAAATACTTGCTGAAGAAAAATGTATCGCCAGGATACATCCTTTGCATTCATTAGAACTGTGTTACTAGAAGCATGAATAAGTAATGACTATTGATCTCGCAACAGTCATAACCTCAGAACAGCAAACTACAATAAACTGAAGGGAAAAGTACGTCTTTTAGCCGCAATGTACAAACCAAGCGTGGCCCACAGTTGTAACACCTTACGCTTTTAACCCTATAAAAGAAAAAACAAAATCAGCGGCGCAGCGCAAGGCTTCCGAAGGCTCGATGAGTCCTCCGCCAGCCAAGCCCACGTCGAACGCCCGCTGCTCTCTGCTCAGAGGGTGCTCTCCACGCCAGCGCGAAACCGGGCCCAGAGGGTTCCGAGCACCGGGACCTCCCCTCTCCCCGCCGAGCCCCCGCTCCGCGCCGCCTCCCCGCCCCGCCGAGCCGCACACGGCGGGCTCCCCACGCCCGGTGGAAGGCGGGCGGGACAAAGCCCCCACGGCACCGGCATCCCGGTGAGGGTGCCCGGCGTGCTTCGCATTCCGGCGCCGGCCGCGCTTCGACAAGTGCATCGCTCCCCTCCCTGACGGCCCCTCGCCCGCCGGCGCCCGGCCGGACCC
>Ga0065711_1031801_pt1 | contig 28706 bp, 11 predicted proteins | sample Hoacrofraction12_FD_59098 | JGI IMG/M metagenome (GOLD analysis project Ga0065711, IMG submission 59098) | Hoatzin crop microbial communities from Cojedes, Venezuela - Epithelial fraction 12 v2 (version 2) | ecosystem: Host-associated > Birds > Digestive system > Esophagus > Crop | place... | reverse complement strand
GCAGTGCTGGCTCTTTCCTGCAGCTAGGCTTATGCTTGTGCTCAACAGTATTATTCTTTGTTACAGGCATATACCAGAAACTGACGTCAAGTGTATCAGTATCTTCACCAGTTTCCCTCCACAGCCTTTTCCGTTGGCAGGAGTCACAACAGCGATCTGCCAACCCTCTAGCACACGGTCCAACTGTAGGACAGTCTGCAACTTTGCCAGGGATTTCATATCAGAGTTCTTCAAATGCCTGGGTGAATGCCACCTACTACTTATGACTTAATAAACGCAAGACATTTGGTCTAATACCTCCTGCATATTTATTTTAAACAAACTGAAAATTCAGATGATCACCCTCATAATATTTTATAACTAATACTCTGCTCAGGCAAGAGCACCTCTCCATTATTTTGGACTACCCATTGACTTAGGAAAACTTTGATTGATCCACAGTCAGCCTGATTGATGTTTATGAACTAACAGAGATCTGAAGGCTCCGAAGGTTAATCCATCGAGTTCTCCTCCCCAGCTAATGTACGATACTTCAGAATTTTTGGTATTCATAAGTGTATATACTACTTCATAATAATGCATGAAAGACTATCAATACAGTTTAGTCCAGTAAAGCCCCATTTAGTTCAGCTTAAGCTCCATTCATCCAGGTAACACAACATACAAAGCTGCTTCTACACAAAAAGCTATTTTTGTCTGGCCATTAAAATAAAAAAACATTCCATTTATACATCTTCCATTTATTTATTATCTACACAACAGTGATGGTGATAATTTGAGATGATTCCCAAGTGTGTGAGAACCTGGCTACTGGTAAGACTTCCCATCAAGTTACGTGGCAGTTACTCCCCTTCATCTCATTCAAATGTGGTTTCCCACACTCTCCATCATAGAGTGTTTTGAAGCCAACTTTCAAAGGTTGTTTCTGGTATAAAATAAAAATCACTTCTACTCCAATAAAGCTCTTTGTATCAGAAGTGGTGAAGAACAACTGCAGATACTCAAACTCAGCTGGATTAGCAAAATTCTACCACCTAAATAGGCACGATAACCCAAGTCCTGAGTGACGAAAGGGAAAAACTGCAATATGCTGTCTAAGATGGTGCCACAACCATTTGTGTTTAGGGTTTTTTTTTTTTCCCCCCATATAAACTGATGTAAAATGTTGCATCCAATGTATAAAGAATACAAATGCAAATTAGGAAGCTACTGCTGGTAACCACATGCAGATTGTTGGGTAGACAAGGCTTAAGATTCTTGAACAAAGTACCATGTTTACAAGAAGAGCTATGGACCCAGTTGAGTCACAAAACCTAACTACATCTGCAAAACACTCCAGACATTTTCATATAAGTATGTTAAGAATCCTCTCTAGAAACGTTGCTTGTGAGTCAAGGTAGAACAGAGGCACATTCTCAACAAAATCAGCACATATCTTTAAAGAGCTCTCTTTTGAAAGTGCTCTTTAAAGAGCACTTCATTCCTTACCAATTCAATTACTAAGCTAACTTGAAACCAGCTTTAGATTTTCCTCTGTAAAAGGATGATGCATTAAAATACTGAAATAGGCTTTAGCAGTTGCAGCAGAAAGTAGTCTAGGAAATTGGCTATAGGCTCTTTCTCATAACTGGAAACCTGGTTTTGAACTGGCAAAGAAAACAACCAAAAACCCCAACTAAACATACTCTTAAGGAACAACTATGGTAACATAACAAAACATATGAAAGGTATAACATATGGAAGGTAACGCAGACTCCCCATGGCAGCATATCAACAGGGTTGAGCTATCTAATAGATAAAATTTAGTACTTCGAAAGAAGATTTAGTTGTATTTTCATACTGGTATCTAGACTTGGTGTGTTCTTACTCTGTACATCATTTCACAAAACAAGGGAAAATATACTAGCCAGTAACTTGAGTATCTCCACCCCTACACCACCTGCAGGAGATACGCTCCTAGTGTACTATCACTCAGGCCTGGGACATGAGTAAGATGTCAGTAAGCATCCAGTACCATTTTAGTTTGTCAAGATCCTCTCTTCAGGTAAAAGAGGAGTCCGCAGGAGAAAGAAATGAGGGCAAGAAATAAATGTACAGATAGTCTGGATTTCAGTTTTTCATCTGTATGTACTTTCTCCTTGTGGGTGATTAAGCAACTGTCAGCAAGGAAAAAACAGTACTCGGACGTACTGACATCCTTTATATGTGGAGCAGTCTTAGCTTTATCACTGTCAGGAACATGAAAAAATCCTTTATGGTCAAATGACCCGTTGTAGACAATGTTGATGCCACTTTTATTTACGGTACATCAAGAGTGCCAATTGCTAACTGTAACTGTAGCAGCAAAAGTGAACACTGACTTGCCAAGAGCATACAGGCAAGAACTTCCAGACTGAAGTTATTTACACCTTCCCACTACGGAAAATCAACGGGAATGTTGACAAGTAAAGTAGGTGAGACAAGGAATCAAAAGACGTAACATACTGTTGGCAGTCTCACAGATTTGTCTACTAGATACAAGTACTTCCTTTCTCTGGGATGAGCGACAGGTTCAAAAGTCTCTGAGAAAAAAAAAAAAAGAAAGCCCTCTAAAGATGAAACTCTGAATATAAAATAAACTGTAAAAGACATGGGAAGAATCTCTGGTCATGATAGAAATAGGAATATTATGCATTCACTCATTCTCCTTGCGGTCCTCCCTTGCTGGGGGAATCTAAAGCAAGCAAGATCCCAGAACCATCCCAGATGTCCTGCCCTGCCCAGGTTAAAGACAATATCCTGATACTGAATACTAAGGTCCAGAGCTATCCTTGTTCACCTTTCTTCTCCTTTGTGTGAAGGACGTCTTTGTCGATATGAAAGAAGGTGCACAGGAACACCACTAACATCAAACTCATGGGGGGACAGCAGGGAGAACACACCTTGATAAAGAAAGTATGGGCCCAACTACCTTGGCCTTTCCTGTTTAAGCATTAATGTTTCTCTGCCCTCATACCCCTGATTTGCTCAAATTCTGTCTTCACAAGCATACATCAAGCATGAAGAGAGAACAACGTTTGGAAACGTCCTGTACAGGAGTCTCTAGTGGGAGCATGAGATCACTGTGTGAAAGACAGTGTGAGAACTTGAAGCATAAGGACCATGATGTCAGCAACAACAACAGAGATTCAGCATGCCCCATCCAAAAACAATTATCAATGAAGAATAATAATTAACATACACTGGAAATTGCATTACTTGCTTTGTGGAAGAGATTCTGCACTGGTCATTACAGCAAATGACTGGCAAACGTGAAAGAGGTCAGTAACTTCTGTTACCATATTACTATTCACTAAAAAGTTGCCACAAGTTATTACATAATCACATCGTGCTAGATTAGCAACTTGAAACCATTAAGAAGTGATAATACAAGCAGCAGAACAATTTGAACAACTTCTGCATTCTCATACCAATAAGCCATCTATGTAAGTGTCAACCCACACTACCAACACTAAAAGTGTAAAATCTTTTTATACTTACTTAACACTGTAACACTGGAAGTGACTATCTGGATACTGAGGCTGATAGGGTTCTTGACCCAACACTGTTCCAAACCACCAGGCATCATCAATAATGGATCGAAACCTATCAGCTAGAGCAAAACAAGTCTACTCAGATATTCTACTAAGAGAAGTTAAACTATGCTGCTTCTACATGCAATTAGAAAAGCTTTTGATCAGTGTATCTCAGTTCAAAGTTCTAAACCCACTGATATTCAATAAAAGATGAGACAACTTACTATGCCAAAAAATACAAGTGCTAAAATCTAAGTTTGCTACTTAGCTACAAAATTAAAAAGTGAACACTAGAGTCTCAGTATGTGTTTTAAAGACTGTATCTTAGCTCTATTATAATCCATCCAAAATGCTTAGTACAGCAATTAGTACGCTCAAATTTCTAACGGGCAAAGGGACCTTACCTACCAGAGAGCCCTCTGAAGTTACAAGCAAGTAGCATCTAGCATATTCAGCAATTAGCCAAGGACAAATTTCTAACTTCAAAATTGTTTAGTCAAATACTCAGAAAACACACTTACAAGCTTGCCAGTTCCTTTGCCGTGCTTCATCATAGAACTGTCGTAATATAAGGAAGTCGATAACATCTGGCATATCATGGTATCTAGGTAAAAAAAAAGAAAAAAAAATCCCTTTCATGTGCGTGCCTTAGGGCTTCAGGAAGAAGCTTAAGAAGAAATGTATTTTTAAATACTTGTCAGACAAGTAAAGATGCACATACCTGATGGAAAATGATTTGTCTGTATGTTTTCCGGTGGCATGATCTATAAAGGCCAGCTTGAGGCAACATAATGTGGGAGGACCAACTTCATATCTAATTCCAACAATTTTTACCAATTCCTGATCCTACAGGCAAGAACAGTTTCAGCAAGGATTACCTTCTAGACTATGCATGGAACTATTAACATTATTTAACCAAGCACATGAATTGTACCCACATCCAAAACCCAAAAAATACTAAAATTGGATTTGAGATTTCAGTGGAAGGCAGTCTGTCAGACTTGGCAATTTTAACACAGCTATTTACATTTGGGCTTCCCCCACGTAACTCTGAAGATACTCTGGTAATTTAAAACACTTTCCCCTATTGTTTCCATAGGGAAACATTATGAGAAATGGCATAACCTCACAAATCAATGTTTTGCAAACAGTGTAATACAACTCTTCATTCACTGAGTACTAGTACTGAACCTACAGTACCTTCAATGTAGACCTACCCTAAGGACTACTTTTCTCCATGGTTCCTTGTGTGGATTCAGTTCATAAATGTTATTTCTTCTAACTGCTTCAATATAAGCTTCATGTCCTTGTCGGAAATATATTACCTAAAAAAAAAATAAAAAAAATCCCCCAAAACCCCAAACAGTAAATATCTTCATATATTTAGTAACTACAATAATGTTAGTTAATACAAGCATTTAAAGATTCTAATCAATATTCCTACCTCATCGCCCATCTGAGGGACAAATGGGGATCTTCTAAGAGCTGTGTCTGTTATCCAAACGGGAGGATGGCAATCATATGACAATTCCAAGTTTACTGGCTGTGTTGTAGCATTAGTCTTCACATTTAATAGAGAGCAAATTAGACATAATAGACATATTGCTGACATGACATCAAAACAAATCATTCCATTTTAATTTGGCAGACAAAAGCTTAACTTATAAACAACTAATGTACATTTCCAAACTGTATTAGCAAAATTCCTGCAAGGCTTTGCTCGAGTTGTAACTGTATTTGTAGTACTAATACTAAGCACTCCTTTCCCATATGAAGATCTGAGTGAGCAACATTACTATTGTGCAGGTCTTCAGAGAAACAATGTTTTATAATTTAGACAGCATTCTCAGTGCCCAGTTAGAAATCTATCAAGATGCAAGAAACTATGTGAAGATGAAAAATGATAGATGTTGCACAGTAAATATCCATATTAAAACAGTTCTAAAAATACCATTTTGAGAATACTTTGAAGAAAGTGAAAGCATGGAGACAAAAAACATACTAAAATTACCCAAGCATTAAGAAAAAATCTTCTGTTTGCCCCTTTATATAACTATTGTAACTCAAAGAAGAATAGTTAAATTAACTTAAAAATTTCAGTAACTTAAAAAAGAGTAATTATTGTAACTTAGAAAAAATTAAAAATTCAGCCCAAGTATAAATGTCCACCATAAATACAGTGACTATATCCCTTAAGTTCTCACAATGATACACTACTTAAGACCAGACAGTTTAACATGGTTTTAGTCTAATATTCTCTACAGTTATTTAAAATCACATTTCTCCTTTGATACCAGCAACCTGGAGAATCCTTTTTATTTGAAAAGTGAAAATTAGTTCACTTGGAATGAAGATTCTTCTACACAAATGAGCAGATGCCTTCCATTTGGAATGGTCTCAAACTAATTAAAGGTAAACTGTATGTAGTGATACCAATATCCCTGTCCAATGGCAATAACAATTGCTTGAACAGTTTCTAGAGAAGAAGTCTAAAACCTAAGAGAGAAATTTATTAAAGAGTGAGTAGAAGAAATTAACTGTATACCTCCTCCTGCTTTTTTGGTTTGGGCTTTTTTCTCCTTTTTCTTCTTCTTCTTCTCTTTGGAGGAGCTGATTTCTCTACTGATACTTCATCTTCTGAAGTACTGCAATATCTGACAGCTTTCCGTCGAGCAGTCCGTACGGGAGGCTGTAGGTTAATCCCCGCATCAGCAATCCAGTCAGAGTATCTACTTGAAGAGTCACTGTCCATAGTGGACGGGGTCAGGGAAAACACAAACACAAAACTAAGTTGTCAATATTTAAGCATGCTAAATTCTCTTAGACAAATATGTGCAGACATAGATACAGTATCTACTGAAAGCACTATCAGAAGAACTAAAATTATTCTGACCTGTTGAAACAGTTATTTCACTTGCTGTTTAACATAATTTTTTGGGAACACAGTAATTCAAAACATGTTTTTTAAAAAACCTCAAGTCTGGTGAATTCTAAAATCAGTCATTTTATTCAAGAAAGTTGTGCAATGAAATTCTAGACTAGTTAAGAGCCCTCCCTAAAGAAGACACTACCCAAACTACTGAAATTCTTTAAAGACAGTTATACAAATCTCATATGTATGCATCTGCTTTTTTGTATTTATCTATCTATCTCTCTCAGTATTTTTCAGTTCTACTAAGAATATCTAAAAAAGCCACAGTACAGTGATCACAAAGTTATCTATAACTTCAGTTCTAAATAAAATTATAAAGATTTTTTCAACCTTTTTTCTAAGAGCAAGCAATTGACTGTTGCTGCATTATTAAAAAAAAACAAACCAAAAGCAACAAACGAAACCCCAAAACCAAACAAAAACCCCCACCCCTCAAAAACCCAACAGAACAAAACACACTATAAAAACTGTTCCAGACTATCTTCTTTCTCCTTGTCCTCTAGCAAAAAAGCAAAAGGATTTGAAACTACATTAAGACAGAAATGCTTTGGTGAAACACTAAATAACAATGCAATGTGTCAGTACAGTACCCTACAAAATATTACTACATACAAAGCACAACAGAACTTCCATACAACTTTTAACTTGCCAAGCTTCAAGTAAATCTTATTACAGTAAAAGCTGGAATTTATTTGTTCACTTTTACCTAGAACTATTACTGTTGCTTTTCTTGTCACTCCTCCACTCTTCTTCTTCATCAGATGAGCCAGAGCCCTCACTTTCTTCAGCTTCCTGAATTTAAAAATACGCAGAGTCAATCCAAAACTTTCTCACAGCACATGTTTTAAGGGTTTGAAACACAAAACACGTTCTCCATTCATGTCTGCATACTATCAAGTTAGGAAGAACTTTGGTAACAAAAGTTAAAATGAAAACAGTTCTTTTTCGTAGCCGATTTCAACTTACCCTATCAACGTCAGGAGTGCACTATTAATCAGTAACTTCTGCATATTCACTCACATGTTACTCGCCACATGTGGATCCACCTGCTGTAGCCACTCTTCACAAAGCAGCACTTCTATCCCCCTACCATATGACAGTTCTATTTTTTCTAATCTAAGTACACATCATTTATCAGAACAAAGTGGCACATGATTTTGATTCCTTCAAATGCTGCAATCAGGTCATGTAAAGCATACAATAAGATCTAGCTCACTAGAATGCAAAGGAAGAATTTAAAGATTGCAAAGGCAGCAAATCAAGGAAAGCCATCATATGTCCCATTTGCATTTTTTTTTTCATTAGTAATGAAAGTTAGAATCAGATGATTTTTTTTCCGATTTTAGTATTAACTGATTGACAAGTATTAATTGGGTGTATTCATGCATATATTTAAAGGCAAAACTAAATAGTCAGGATATATCAAAATATATTACAACTTAAGTAATTTCCTGTTTGTTGTTCAACAATTTATTTGTATTAACTTCACATTTTATTGTGTTTTCCATAACTAAAATGACTAAGTATAATGCATTGCTCATATCTCAAGTTATATGCTATCAAGCAAAAGAAAAAAGAAAGAAAACAAGATTTAACTTCCAACTTCAAGTTTGATACTGTTTAAGTTAGTCCAACTGATTATTTGTTCATCATTTTCAGAGTAACAAAGTTAACAGTGATCTCCCTAAGACCTGTTCATACAGGGTACAGTATGAACAACACTCACTAGGTAAGTTCTTCTGTTTTATCCTACCTTGCAGGACTAAAACAAAAAAAAAACAAACCAAAACATTTACATCAAAGCTCAGCTTCTTACAGTATTATTAATTTTAGTATTATTAGATCTAACACCACTTCTTCAAAAATATTTAAATATATGTAGTATTTACAGGACAGCATGCATCACTCTCCTATTTGCACTTTGTCTGCTTTCAATTTGTGAGGTGCCAGAAGTCTCCTATCAACTCCCCTTACACCCTATTCCCAAAATACAGAAAACCTAAACTCCTCATTAAAGTGACTTACTGATTTTTAAACACACAGGAAGCCTTTATTAAGAGGCAAGGAGAAGAGAGTCCAGTTCCAAAGAATATCATTCTTCATCTTACTTACAAAATTCTTATCTCCTGAACATCTCCCATTTTGTTCACTGTTCTTCTCAAAGTAAGTGACTAGTTCAACAAGTCCAACCTTCTAGAGTCCCTTCACTCCTTCCCCCCTTCCCAGTTTGAGGCTATTTCCTTGCATGCGAGGCGAGACAACTGTAGTGCAAGCAGTCCTACCACCGATTTACAGCATATGATAACACAACAGTCAAAAGCTCCTGCTATCCACACCAAAGCTTCAACCCAAGCCAGGACATGGCCAAGACAAACAGACTCTGTGGAAGAATCACACTACCAGGCCCTAAAAATGCTTTATCAAGAACCTTCAAAATTTCCAGTTTTAGGTGTGTGCACAAATTTGGAAGCTTTTCTCTGAGAAATAGCAAAACACATCTAAAATCCAAACTTCACTTCAAGCCAGCCTCACTGTACATCATTTTTTTGCCTTGGGCTGTGGATTTGGTTTAGAAGATTGTCAGCAAAAATAGTTCAACCATTCATAAAACGACAAGAAAGTGCCATTATTAAAGCAACAGACAACTAGGTTTGAGAGGTGCTAACAATAACAACACTTACAGAAATACTTGCTCTGGTAAAAGAAGGTTTGGGTTTTTTTTGCTTGTTTAGTTTAAGAGAGAAAAGGCACATTCACATGAAACTTCACTTAGTGAGGAACTCAAGTTCAAAATGCAGAACTGAAGGGAACTCACCTGCTCTACCAAGCCAAAGCAGTTATCTCTTTCCTCATCAGAAGACTCCAGCTCTTCAATGTTGTTCCGCGTTCGGTAATTGCGGTATTTTCGTCTATGCAGTCTACGCTTAGATTGTATTAATGAAGACTCAGAGTCACTCTAATTTACACAGGAAGTAAAAAAAAGAAGTTACATAAAAGTATGTATGTGGCATACCTTTATAGGGGTGAAAGGGTAGCTAAAAGCGCTACTGAATGTAAAAACCGAAAAGGCCTCATCACATCACAGCCTGATCATGTCAAAACTCATTTTCACACAAAATAATTTTCCTGGAAGCCAGTATTTTTAAAATTGCTGTTCCCAATTTAATAGCTGTTGTAAGAAATTACTCTTTATATAAACTACTGTCACAGGTCCATTCACATTACCTGATACATATATTTACAGAATCAAGATATGAACTGCCTACAACGCACAATTCTGAAAGGACCAGAAATTCTCAACTCCTCCTAGTTAAGGGGATCAAGTAGCAGAACTCTTGCATCAAATTGTTTTGTACTGCAAGACACGATGAATTAGAGCACTGTCTTATAGAAACAGTACAGTAACTAATTCTTCCTTCTTACCGATCTCTTCCAAAAAATAGATAATGAAAAAAAAAAAAATCATTGAAAACGGGGCAAGTCTGAAAAAGTTGCCCTATACACAAAACACTGTAATCTAAAGTAAAATGACAAGGAAGCAACAATATAGCCTATAATTCTTCAAATATAGGATCTGGAACATTCTCACTTCCCCCTCAATGCTTTAGCATGGATCTGCAACAACTGTCTTTGGTACTTTAAGTGCAGTAAAACCAGAATAGCCTGAATCAAGCCTGCCTTTAAAAATTACTACCAAATAACCTTAGATGGAAGGAGAAAAGACTTCTAGGTTTTCATAAAAATAAATCAAACCTTGTCCTGCAATGAGTGGAATTTGAACCAGGAAGAACCTTTGAAGACCTTATCTTCAGAAATGTTTGTTTTCATTTTTTAAACCATGACTTGACCCTGGACACTGAATGCCTGTTTTCCTAGAAGCTGCTGCATACCTCTTCCAGTGACTCAAATGACTTTCTCTTCTCTGTTGCATAAAGATCTCTCTCTTCTTCACCTTTAGCAATTCGATATTCTTCCTGCTTCCTACAAAGGAAGTAATGAAAATCTAATTCTGCATCTGTTTTGACAATGCTGACAAGTTAAATGATCCATTCTCTTTGAATGATCTATCTAAAAAACCCTAACACCTAATTCCATTACATTATTAATTTCAGACGTTCTTACTGCTCAAACACCTGTAACATCCATCATCTTTACACTATCTGGAAATAAGCGCACATGTATTAATTAAGACTTCCTTACAAGTATCAGAATATAATAAATTTTTGCAATCTCATTTTTAATCCACTTTCTTCCCTTTGCAATCATTCTACCTCCCAATACCGGGAAAGCTTCTTAAAAACTTCAGAGATGCGGCAGCATATATAGCTGTACCATTAAGAAGAAATACTTAGCTATCAATAATAATTCTCTTTTTCACAGATGCATACTGATAGTACTTTTTAAAGGATCTAACTCTTTTAGCATTTCAGTTTAACCTATATCCCTTTCTTTTGGAAAAAGCAAAAACCTAGGTAATCTAGCTACCCTTTAGATGACTTAAAATATTGAAATATACGAGAAACATTCTCTGTTAAACTAGAAAAACTTGAATTTATTCTTGTTGAACGGACTTGGCAACTAAAAATTTTTAAGCACAGCTGACCATAACACTGGACTATTTCAGTTTGCACCACGCATCTATTTTAGCTTAGGTCTAATAGCACTAGATTTAGAAAAAACAGCATGTGTTGTCCCTAGTCGTTATCTGCAGCCCAGTAAGCCGTCTACAGACCTGAGTAAGCTTGGTGGTATTTCTGGTACAACAACTCTTCGTTTCCAAGCCTGAAGGTCTCGCTCAGTAGCCATCTGACTTCGTGGAGCATTCTGATGCATCTGACGCACACCTTCAACTTGCCCACTACGTCGCAGACCAATATTGGGAGGAGACTGGATGTCATAACTTGGTCTTCTAAAAGCTAAAATATACAAACAAAACCATTTTTTCCAGACTGCACAGAATTGGAACCTTGTTTCTTCTTACTACAAGATAAAAAAATTAACACTTTGCATATTTTTATCTCCACGATCTTAAGTATATGACTAGTTAGCACATTCAGGAAATTATCTGTCTTGTAGAAAATACAGCCAGGTTATACATATACTTTTAAATTGGTTATTTCTACTACAATTTTAATACAATGAAAGGAAGTATAATGTAACAGAAGTGTTTTTTCCGAACTATTTCAGGCAGCTCTGAGGCTAGTGAGGTTCCAAAAAGCACTTTTCATGGAGCTGAGCTTACGTAATTAAAACTACAAGGACACAGATCAGAAGAGTGTCTGGTTTCAATCTGTGAAGAGGGAGAGGGGAATCCAGTTTGAATAAGGGTAAAATACTTCTTTTACAAATGTTAGAAGAGAATAAATGCAACTCCTGTAAATGTTGTATGTAGCACTCTGCAAGCAATACAATTAGTGCTCTTTAAAAGGAAAAGTGAAAGGCTTTGTTTTGTAACTTAAGCACAGGAGCAGCAGTGTTTTAATGAACAAAAAGATCTTAACCAGATATCACTATGTTAAGGGAATCTTAGTCCTCAAAACAACTTAAAGTTAAAACCTGTTTGAAATATTTCACACAGTATAATAAAAATGGAGATACAACAATTACCTAACAATTTATCAGCAAGCACTAACCTCTTCTAGGTGTTCCTTCCCCGCTTTGTGGACCACTTGAAGCAGATTCTTGATCAGCTCCAGTTCTTTGATCTTGCTGTAGTTGTAACTGTCTAATCACACCATCAAGAATGCTGGGTTCCAAGCCTTGTTCATCCTGATCAACTGTCTGTTGGCCTATAACTTGTTCAACCACTTCTCCATCACCTTGCAAGTGTAATACAAATAAAATCAACGGGTTCAGTTAACTAACTGGCTATAAGAAATGATTTAATCTCATTGCTCACACCGCAGTGAGACACGTTCTACAACTAAACACTATGAAAACCATTCCTGAAATTATTCCAGTTGTTTATTCCAAATGAGACATTTATGGAGCCTATAACTCAAACACAGTTTATGCATGTCAGTGCCTGCAGAAAAGAAAAGAATTAAGACATCCATTTGAACAACCCATTATTTTTTGCTTGTTTAAAATCATATTCGCTGTGGGACCTTTCAGCACCTTTAGTGAACATAAACACACAATAGTAGCATGTGGGAAAACTAAGGCATTTTTAAATCACCTATGTCTTATCTACTCTGTTCCCATATAGAATTACTACAGAAACTCTTAACTTCTGGATGTCAGTCTTTAGTGATGCTGTTCTTACTTGTTGCTACATATCCAAGTTGAGGAATCAAATGTTCATCTGCACAATTCTCTCTTCCTGGCACCAATCTTTGATATTTTGTTGGATGAGGGTTTCCATCCACATCTACTAAGAAAGGAGGGGGCATGAGATGAGGTGCCTGTTGAGTCTGCTCATCTAGGACGTAATTGTTAGAGTCTCGAATAAGCGGCCGATAGTCAGTGTGAAAGAACATCTGATCAGGAATCTAGAAAGAAATCAAGTTTTTACGTTATTGATTTGAAAAAAGAGTATGTTAAATCACAGAGAGAACAAGTGACACTAAGATACCCAAAATCTCCTTAAAGCTAAAAGCAAGGGCAAGTTCCCAATAAGAAGAGTTATGCATAGCTACAATTAACCAGTACAGTTGTTGCAGTACTCTCATTTTTGATAGCGCTTTTGCAGGCAACAAAATGCTTTTAGAAAACAATAAACTGAGGTAACTTAAAGCAGAAGCACTGCTTTACACTTCAAATTAAAAATATTTTACATCTCACTATTTTTTCCCCATACAATTAAGAAAAATTTCCTTGGTTTTCATGTAAGGAAATCGTTGTCTGAAGTTCAACGTAAGCTCTCAAAGAAAAGTTCTTTCTTCATCATGCAATGTCCACCAGGAATTTTTCTACAACTGAAACCTGTTAAATCCATGCAGCTGAAGGAAAACGGTTACACAAGTAATAGATCACAGTCAGTATCTTTGCTCCTAGCAATGATGAGCAGCATGAAAAGAATAAGTTTCTGTTTCAGCTAAGAATGTAGAGCAACAAAAAAAATAATTCTTTAAAATGACAAACATGGAAATATCATTGCAACTTTAAAAAATTGAGGGGGAGGTGAAGAAAAGCATAGGCCAGAACTACACTTTTGAGAGCCATTTCGAAAAAACAGAAACACAAGTATTTATATCAAAACAAAACCGAAACAGGCTGATAGATTCAAAAAAGCAAAACATTTCTCATGCAGATTTTTCTAACATTTCAAAATTCACAATGTTGGATATTTACTTTTGCTTATTTTAATCAAACTACTACAGTCAATGTGTGTTTTAATAAGAAAAGGCCTAAAGAACTGCAAGTTACAACAACCAAAATAAACAGACAGATTATTCTTAACACACAAACAGTCTGCTTTTTTGTTAATTACATAGTAGCGTAATAAACTTTGTCATATGTTCAAATCTTTGAACATTAAGCTATTTTTAGAAATAAAAGTAATTTTCAGGTTAACAATTAACATGCAAATTAGCTGGCTGGAAGATGAAAATGTATTCCAGAAATGTTCTTGGGAGCTACTCCCAAGGGAATGTTAAGACACTGGTTGTTTCTACTGTGCCAGGACCACAGGTACAAGGGAACTCACAGACATGGAGGAAGTCACCATATTTAGATTCCGTACCCATGCAAAACTATTTTACATATGTTGTTTTAGAGGAACAAATGTAATTAATTGAATTCAGTTAGAAGCCAGAGTAAACAGTTGTAATAAAAAGATGAACTTACCTTTTCGTAAGGTCTGCTACAGCCAAAACCAAATATCAGTAGATGTCCATGAGAATCTGTACATGCAAAATGCTGCCCGTCTGGTGAAAATTTACAGTCAAAAACAGCACCGTGTCCTTGGCCTTCAATCTAGATTGAAGGAAAGAAACTCAGGACTATCTGACCAATTTTTTTTTGAGCAATAATGCAGCATCAGAAATTAATTACTCTATCAAAAGCAGTCATGCAGCTCTTAAACCAAAGTAACGAGATTATTTATGCTTTAATGGAGGTATTTATTTCTTGTCCCTTTGACATGTGAATTAAAGTTCTGAATCATACAGTTTTAAAAGAGGCACTCAATTTTAAAAGATAAACTAAAGGGTATGGAAACTTGATGTTAAGAGAAAAAAAAGCTTTTTGAGGCTTTTTATCTGTTAGTAGCTACTCAAGAAAATCACAAAGAATCCTAAAGCTAAAGAAAATTAAAAAAAATAATTTTGCTATTGACTGTAACTAGAAAAAAAGAGTTTAAAAAATTAATATGAACATTGGATCATAACTTAAGTCTCAGAGAAAATAACCTATTTTAAAGGGTTAATCACAAGCTGTCAAATGGAGCAAATGTCATGGGAGCTCTTGAGAACTGCATCAATCCACTAACGCTTATGGTAATAATATCATTTTCAAGACAGCTGAGAATACAAATATGTGCCTGTAAGACTCTTGAAATGTTGGTCTAAAACAGGACCTTTCACTCTTTTAGATGGCACTTCATTTCAATTAAGGAAAATGGTTACCACAAATGAGCTGTAAGATGATCTTTAGTAACACACAGTGGAAAAGTCCTGAGTGCACTACTCACAACACCTCACAGACCAAGAAGTCCTGATCAACAGGTGAGGTTTGAAGAGCCATACCTCACATTCCTCACAACCAACTGCAAACTCTCACAATTCATCTTCCCTGTCTCAGCAGTTCATTGTGACCTCTCTGATCGCATTCATCTCAGCAGCCCTACAGCAAAGTAGCAGTGGAAGGAAGCGGGGAATACTTTCGCAAAACTTCAGTCCACTGACTCAGCTCAGTAAAAGGTCCAGCCAGAGGCATCTGATTCAAGGCAGAGAATGTAAGTGGGCAGGTGGGAGCAGACAAGGGAGGCAATCCCAGCCCTCCTTTTCTGTCACATTAAGCTGTTAAAACTGGCTCATGGTCACTTCGTATCTACAGTTACAATAACCAAGAAATTGAAAGGTAAAAGTTCTAGAGAAATTTTGCTGGCTTGGGTTTTTTGGTGGGTTTTGCCTGTTTGTTTTTTAGTGGGTTTTTTTTTCCGAAAGGTGCAGGGCGTGGGCATGTTGGTGCCAGTTCCTTGAACTACTATGTGAACACACAGCTGTGTGTTGAGAAAAAAAAAGGAGTTTAAGAAAGTCTTACCATGTTAAAATAATGCTTTGTTTTCGTGCCTTTAGTAATGTCCCATATAAAAATGTTGCCATCATGACCTGCAGACAGCATTATTCTGGAATCAAAAGGATGGGTCTCCAAGACAAATACTTCATCCGCATGCCCCTAGAATTTAAAATTGCACATCACATCCAAACCAGATGACATAAATCCACATCAACAGGGTATTTGCAGTAGAGCCTAAAGCACTGTGCTATCCTCTCCTCACACTTCAGACTTCTGGAAAATTAGACCCCTACAAGCTGCCTCCAAAAACACACAACTAAAAATTCCACAGTGTATCTATCTGGACTGTTACCTGTGGCACATAAGTATGGCAAAACTCCAAACCATAAAGACTTCATCATTCTATATTTAATAATCTTCTAGATTCAAGCAAGAACTCAAGAGATATGAAGCTTTTGCCAAAGGACAGTGAACTATTCAATGGACAAGTATGTTACTGCACAAAAACTTTTATGCGTTTCACAGGAGAGGCAAGTTCAACACAGCAGCGAGGGAAAGAAGGATGAGGAAGCATCTAGTTCTGCTTATTAAAAAAAAAAATCCAAGAAAAACAACACTTGCTTTATCATTCATATAGAGGCTTCATCATTCTTACAGAGCTTTCAAGACAAATCAGATCTAATTATGAACTCAGCACACACGTGTCATTGCAATTCTAGGAAGACCACCTACTTCAAAAAGCAAGTAAAATTACATACCACCAAGTCATGAAGCAACTGCCCCGTACAGGAATTCCAAACTTTGAGCAGATGATTATTCACAGCCGTAACGACGTAGTTATCATTTTGGTTCCAAGCTATCATAGTTACTTTCGGCTTCATGAATTTCTCTTCTTCTGAACACGTGTCACTATTTCAAAGAGTTGAACAAGCATGAGATATTTTTAAATTACCCCATTTCAACCTCAAAATACAGAAAAAAAACCTGTTTTCCTACATTAATAATCAGACGAGGAAAGGGAAGTTAAGAAATAAATTTGTTTTGACACTTTTGTCCGTGAACTTCATTCTTTTTGGAGCAACCAACTATAAAGCAAATCTGGATTTCTAGCATACTAACTTCATAGGACATGATAACCTCTTTCCCATGTGACATGCAAGGCAAAAATGCTTTCCTTTTTCATGGAGTCTTGTCTCTTCTACAATTAGAAGACATAATTCCTTCTAAATACAATTCTAACATAATTCCTTTAAAAATTTGGACTTTTTACAGTAAAGAGCTTTCCAACTAACTGTTTCAGAAGCTAACCTCTACGTTAACTAAGCATTTCTCTGATTCCCAACATTAATATGTTAGAGCTAGTATTTCGTATTAACCTCCATCTATTTCCTCATTTCTCTCCTCTCAGCATCTTAGTTAACTGAAGGAACAAGCTTTCTTTGAAACATACCTTCACACAGTATTATCTATATTCCATGTCAGCTAGCAGCCTCTCTTACACAGACTCTCTCTCAATCATACACGGCTGCAATTGTACATGTTAAGGCAGAAAGATGCCACAGTGAAATCTCAACTAGTAGTACCTCTTCTTTTGTTAGTAAACCCACCTTTTCTTTTTTAATGGCTACATCACAAGAGCTTGCAATCAGCCCGCAATCAATTAGTATATCAAAGGTTTGGTTTCTGTGTTTGTCCCCCTCCTTTAATCACCTACAAATTAGTTTCTGCTTAGTGTCTACAAAAGTTGACTCAGCATTCTGTACTACTGTAAATCATCCATCCTTTAGGTTTATCCAGTGCCACGTAATATCCTGATCTTCATCTGTAATGACACTATTCAAACTGTGTACCACTAGCATATTTCATTAATATATTTTTTTAAAAGTACAAAAGAATCAATGAAAATAGTCAGCAAGATCAGTCCCTGATGAAATTCACCTATTACCTGTCATGACCTCTCCTAAAAAGAGGTTATCATCTACCTTATTTTTACTAATCTAAAAATGTTTCTCCTGGGACATATCAGGTGTCTGACTGAAATCCAGAGAGAAAGGATCTATTGCACTATTAACTTTTTTCCCTTGACAAACAAAATGTAATTAATTTGGCACCGTGTGCATTCAAAAGCTGTACAAATATATTTGCATTTATTCAAGCACAGACTAAAAATTAGTGAGTTATTACATCACCAGAACACCCATTTCACCCCCTCAGAGACCACATCACTTGATCATAATATTGGTAAGGCTTGCTCTAGTTTGACTGTAAGTAAGTGTGCTTGATGAGTTTTTCAAACTTTCTGATTTTACACAGCAGATTAAAAAAAAGACAACACTTCACCTACCCTGGTAATCGATCAGACATATCCAATAATATACTCCTCCATTCTGCTTGCTCAAAATGCCAGATTCGAGCTGTTCCATCTCTACTGCCACTTATGAACCTTTAAGAAGTTTTAAAAGACAGTTAATTAAACAAATTTGCTTTGAAGTATATTCAGAGTTACACACCACCACAATTTAAAACATTACAATGAACGACCGACAGAAGTGAAATCTTCCATTTGTGTGCAAGAGAATTCTTTACAGTTACCAGTCCATTAACTTTCTTTCCAGAAGCCCAGGAAAGAGAGTCTTTCTGAACTGAAAAACTGAATAAAGTTATCAAAACACACAGAACAAAGAAGCAAGTTCCAAAGTTAAACTCAATTCACAACTTCATCCTCAACTGCTTCTGAATTACAATACTTTAATGTAGCATTTTAAGTAATCCATTCTGAAATTGTGGAGTATCAGATACTGAAATAGAGGCAAGAACAGATCAGCACCCGAGATGTTCCCACCCACAACTGTTCATAAAAGAGAAGACCACCAGTGGTTTATTTCAAGATACCAAGGTGTAAACCACGGCAGTTCATGCTTCCATTTCATGAACTGCTGAAACTATCAATGCAGCAGAATGGAAATTCCTGAAGAAAGGAACTGAAACATTGCAAAACATCCAAAGATAATCTCCCTAGTCCATGAATAACAACCCTGAGAAAGTCAGTTGACATACCTCCCACAGAAAAAGTTTGCATGCTAGGTATATCATGACTGTGTTCTAATTTGCTATGACTCATTTTAATAATAATTACAAATCTTAAACATCTTCCACAGAAAGTGTCACCAAGCAAAAGAACAGAAGTGTAGCCTTTTTTTTTTTTCTCAGTACTGCCTTGAAAAGTAATCCATTTAGGCCACATGGATGGACCAGTGCAACACGATGGCCCCAAAGAAGAATAATTGCAAAAAAAACACATTTAAAAGGAACACAACTACAACTTCCAAACTGAATGCAGATTATTAGAGTTCTTACTCACAGTTATCTGGCTTTCAAGAAGAGAAAAAGCCAATAAAAATAAAGCTGCAACTTATGGTTGCAGATGTAAGTCTACCCTGAAAGCTAAAACCAAAATCTTCACTAGTGATAGGCCAATCAGAGATCAATTTTTACTCCATTCTGTACTGGAAGCATGGGTGAAGTTTTACAAATGGAATTTACACAGTGCTTTCCCCCCACCCCATTCATCTGTAAAATTCTGTTAAATCATTTCCTGAAAAAAATAACAGTAGGCTAGGAACAAATGAAATTGATTAGAACTTATTTTAGACCATTTGCATTGCATTTTCCCATTTCCTGTTTTCATCCAATACTTCCTGAAACTGACAGGGAAAGAGGGTGAAGAGGAGGTGTACTCATGGCTTCATACACTGAGTATGTTAAAAAGGGGTAACATTCCTCCAGGTCAATAAAAACCCAGCCAGTCCAAAGACATTGTCTAATAAAGATTAACAGAAAGCTGAGTCCGGCAGCTGAAATTTCACTATGTTCTCCTGGATTAGTCCAAATTTCCCCTCTGAGTTATAAGTAAGTATAATTATCTTACTGGAAAACCTCCAGGTCAGAACACTAACACATTCCTAATTCCAAAATAATGTATTGTTTGTTCATATTTTAACATCTTTCAACATACCTATCACCATTGTTAGAAAACTGAATGCTGTCAACTTTGTCCTGTAAGAAAAAACAGTTTCTTAGAAATTATATTTTTAAGCAGGAAATACGGTTTTGACAAATCTGAGCTTAATAAAAACTGAATCAATGCAAAATCTGCATATTGCATAATTTCTAACAGTTTTAACTGCAAAGTGAACCAAGTCCAACATATACTTACCAGAATTTACTACCGTTAATGCATCTAAAATGCAAGTTTTAAAAAAATGTCCCAATTAAATATGAAGGACTGACAGATAAAGCAATTGTCCATTAATAACTTGGCAGCCAATTAACTCATATTTAAACACATATTTCCAATATCCTAAGCCAACTACAACTGAGAGGAATCTGTCATTCACACCCCTACTTACACATTCCTTAAAGAAATATACTATTAGTCATTCATTTTTATCACAATAAAATCTACAGGAAAAGCAGATAGCACACTCGGATCAGTTTATCTTGAGCTGAAAGTCATCTCTACACACAAAATACGTATTGATCAAGCCTTATCACTGTAACATAAATTGTTAAAGTCAGATTCAGTATTAGAGAAAACACTGAGACTAACAAAATGCAGGCAAGTATTTTAAGAGCTGCCCTTGAAAGAGCTTCAAGGATTCAACTAAATATAAGTTCTCTAGAGCAAAACTACAGGTGATCTGTGCATCATGCTGAAAAAAAAGACTCAACCTCTAGCACATGAACATAACTCAAGTTTCCCTTAGATTCCTTAGAAGATGGAGCCCCTTAGACTAAGGTACAAAAATAAAAAATGACTACTTTTAATTAAGAAGCTCTTTTCCTAACAGGTATCAGTTGGATCAAGAACGCAAGACAGACAGCACAGACTACGTAAAGTACGTGGGAAAACAATGCAAAACCAGCAAGTCGACTTACTACTTCAGAAGCATAAAGTAGCTTGCACAGCCTTGCATGAAGGCGTGCATAAAAGTCAAGATGAACAGAAGTAAAATTCTGGAAACTCAATCCCATTCAAAGATTTAACACAAAAGGTGTCAAATGGTAAATAACTTCAGTAACAAAATCCACTTAGCCTATCTACTTCCTGTATACAGCACACAATACATGGGTGGCTAGGCATGCTTGCATCAGAGGGAAGCAACAGAGCAAACCACATGCTTTAAAATTAAAGAAATGTGAGACATCCAGTTGAAAAGAGAATTCCAAGTATCATATTGACACATTCCAGCCTTTAAAATGGTCAAGTCACATTGAGACGACTGAAATTCCGCCTAAGTTCTAAAAATATTCAATAAAAGAACATGCCACAAATCCACTAACATTAATTTGCAACTTCAATACTGCTTCAAATGACTACTTATTAGATTTAACAATCTGACTTACAGCATGGCTTTCCAATTCAGCTATTTTCTCAGGTGTTTCAGAGCCAAAAAAATACATCCTGATGACATGGTCAGTGCTGCCGGTTGCTAAAAACATACCACCTGTAAAAATCAAACAGTAATTAAGCGTCTGCGTAAGAAACTAAACAGATCACCAACATTACTCAGGTACCTACTAGTACTTTAAAAAAATAATCTGTCACTTTTTTTATGCTCTTCCACTGACATACAGATGTAGAAGGAAATCCCCCTCTTGCCCCAGAAAGATCTCTCAGCTGTAGTAAAAATAGTCACACCCAGTGTTGCAAACATTTTAAAATACATAACTATGGGAATGCTGAAACATCTAACACTACCAATTGCGAACAGAAGCCTTTGATTATGAGGAATATGGCTAGTCATCATCAGAATTATCTAGATGACGCTTTCACTGTAGCGTGTGAATTGCTCCAAAACTGGGTAGAAACATAAGGAAACCAATATAAGTACACCAGTATCTAGCTGTGGTGGCACCAATACTAAGATCTGCCGCTTGGCACCTGCAAGCGCTGTCAGAAAAAAAAAAAACCAAAAAACAAACAGTCAAACAAAACCTCAAAAAAAATCCAACCCAGGGTTATATCCTGACAATGTTAACAAGCTACACTTTGATTTGTATTTTATTTCCAAAATTCCTAAGTTTCTTCCAGTGTTCATGATGGTACCAGTAAGCCTTCCCACAAGTCACCCATGTGATTAGAAGACAACCACAAGCCAGGAGTGAAGCACATTTATAGATACATTTGTGGATTCTGAAGCAAGAAGAGACCTTTATGACTACCCCTGCATACAACCAGCACAGAATCAGGAGCTCCTACTATTGGCAGTAACCACTTCCACTGCTGCTGACTGTGGTATCTCTGAGAACTAATATTGCAAATCCCTGACATTATACGAAGGGATTAAACAAAAATAAAAATCCAGTAATGATGGATAAAAAGTAAACAAGCATCAGGTGACTTAGTTCTGTAAAATCACCAATGGCAAAAGGAAAAGAGTAGCACTTAGTTCAACAGTCTTTCACTGTTAGCTAAAGGCAGCTCACATTATTTAATTATGTCACAGGCTAACAGTACACATATATACAATCACTTACTACAAGGCTGCTGGTTTTGTGTATTTTAAAGCTGTCACAACTAGAGTATTATCATAACTACTTATGAGGAAAGAAGAGAAATCACAACGCTAAACACAATCTGTATAGGACTTACCTACACTGAATGAAGAACAAAGCATCTGAACCCCTGGCCTAGGTTTCTCTGTGAATTTCACTGGCCGATTACTTAAAAAGAAAAGATGATTGAAATAGGACATGGTAACACACAAAACTTGGCTTTTATCAACATTTCAAAACACAAAGGCATGTTTCTTCAAACATCTGCACAACAGGTACGTTTAAATACATATAGTAATGCCTGTATATCTTGTGCAGGAGATTGAGCAATAGGGTTTACTTTTCAAAATCACTGTACACACAAACTTCAAATGATATTTGAAGCCCACACAGCTTATGACTTTTTCCTGCAAGGTGCTATTACCTAGCAAGGGTAACATGACATGCCAAAGAATGTTTATTGTCTCTTGTCCTTCAGTGAGTATGATTTACCCCCTCCATAAAATGTTCAAGAAGTAGTGAACTCTTGCCCTTGCATTACAAACCACCAACAGTACATGAAATAAGGCCTATCAAATACCATTACTGCAGAATGCTGTGCAAAATCATACAATTTTACAGAAGTAAATAAAAGTTGTGCAACAATGTGCACATGGCGATTTAAAAGACTGGTTTCCTGTTCTGCAAGTCACGTACACACTCTTTCAGTTGACACAGCCTTATCTCACAGAAAGTAGCTACTAAGAACTACATTAAGGAGAAATTCTGCAACCTGTGCCACTCAGAAGCATTACAGGTTTCTACTCATTATTCTACTGCTTTTCTGTTCATGTGTCTTCTGTTTATCAAAGGAAATGTTGAGACTTTAGGTAGAAGAATATTTCATGTTTGTATGATACACAGTACAGAGATTCAAATCCCAAGAATGCTGCTTTGAGACATAGCTTAAACGAATTTACGCCCATGCTTAAACTATTTTAAGCAACGTTTACATCTCATACAGTCCTCTAAATTAATTTTAGAAGGTAAATAATTAAGGATACAGTTTAAATGCTCTGCTCCTGTAACTTACAGCCCTAGAAGATTCTTCAGATGAAGCTATGCCTGTGACAGTTTTTGCTGTAATTCTACCACCTTAAGATCACAAGTTTGAATTAAAAAGCAGAATAATCTTCCGCTTTCTAAAGTACTGATTACTTTCTTTTTTTAATAGCTGCTGCATGTAAAATGGATCATTTCATACCAACCACCATTCTATGGCACAATACTAGACTAGATACATACTGATCATTCCAGATCTCTTCTTTCCAGTAATAATCTAATTCTTTTTTTGTACAAATAAACAGCAATCACATATAGAACATTTAAAAACCATCCTGAACACAGTCTGCTTGCAAGCTCTGTAAGAGACATCCTAAAACTACAGGACTGTTGAAAACTCAACACAAACAAAAAGCTTTATTACACTGTTCCAACATATTTATGTTTGCAGCAATTCTAGCTGTCCTACGTTTGTACCTCTAGCGTAGTAAGAAGTTAATATATTTCCCAACTAATCTCCCAGGACAATGGAATAACATAAATTTGTAAAGGATATAGTTAGTGATGGTGCTTTAAAATAACTACGTAGTAGGTTATTTCCACAACATTATGATTACCACAAAAATATTTTTTTTTAGCTAGTTAAAAGCACTCAACTTATTTTAATCAAGCATATATGGCATACAGTCAATCAGCAATTCATTTACATACTTGAATTTCATGGAATCTGCATCCCATTGCCAAAAGCAAACAGTTCCATCTGCACCAGTAGAGACCATGTATCGCATGGAGCCTCTCACCATTGGACTGAACTAAAAAGAGAAGAAAGTAAAATCAGACACATACAAAACCAGACAATTAAAAACTGATTACAAACTTCTAAAAATGTTAATGCAAAACCTTGATTTACTTTGCATTTTTCAACAAAAACTGCTAAAGCAGTTGCTCATAACTAATTTTTAATATTTACAAAATAACATCTCCTATACTTTAAAGTAAGTTTGTAGTCTATGTTTCAATTATTGCATTATATAAAACCAATTCATTCACTGCTTTGTTTCTGAAGTCTTAACTAATCTCAATCATTCACTAAAAATATTGTCATTGAATGAAGTAATGAGCAGAACAGATCACAAGAAAAAACACAGAAGGAAGTTTCACTAGACAGGCTTACTTTTTAAATTCTGTAATTAAGCAGAGCATCAGTTATGAGGTAGTCTGAGTACGCATTAACCACCATCACACACGAATTTACAGAAGTCCTTGCACATACTTAAGACATGGATTTACTCCTATGCACAGTGCTGGCCTTCAGAAAACTACTGAACACAAGCTACACAAGTTGATTAAATTGTTCATCAGTTACTACTACTACCACCATTGGAAACGGCCATATAAGTTGCATGTATTGCAATTATAGTATTTATTAATAAAGAACGCTTAAACAACAACAACAAAAAAATCCACCATATTACAATAAAAGAAACACCACGAATAAATGCTTTGCCATTAAAAAAAACAAAGAGAAAAAACAAGGCACAACGAATACCACAGAAGCTCAGCAGCTTCAAAGCTTACTCTGAGAGGCATCATTTTTGAGAAAACTGCAAAATTATTTTTTGTACTGAACTTCACAAGCTGGCAGGTTCTTCACCCCTCTACATAAGCCTGTTTGTCTGATTGGAAAACACAGCAAATCTGGATAATGAGATACTAATTCATCTGTTACATAAGGAATTAAAAAGGCCAAAACAAGACTGAATCCAAAGGACTACCAATAGCACACAAAGTATCACAACACCTTCACATGTAAGTACAAAACATATTACACTGAACATCTCTGAACTTTTGAAATAACTTATATTTCCGAGATTAAGACAAATACCCATATCACAGAAGCTGTAAGAATCACATACTGGATCTGAAGGCTCGCCCACATAAACCAGCATATCATCTCCAGTAACAGACAATAGGAGGACACAATATTTCCCAGAAATTCTCCTTGGTTCCAACAGCTCGAATATTACAGGTAGTAACCTTTTTTTTAAGTGAAGAAGGATTCCTGCCATTATCTTCAGTTAAATACTCAGGAATTTCAGGGAGGTAAGGAACTTTTTTTTTTTTCACTATTTTTTTTCAGGTCAGTTTCTCCTGTGGTCTTGACTAATTTTTTGCATCAATATTTAAATGTTCATCTTTTAATACTCCCACAGGCAGTCACACAGAAATAATTTCTGTCATGTGAAAGCCACAGTGAAAGTTATTTGCCATTGTGCCAGCCTTCATGTGAAATAGAACATCAGCTCCTTGCACTTGGACACGAAGAAGAAAGACGTACACTTAGCAAGTTACTTCTAGTAACAGCAGCCACAAAGTACAAAATCTCCACAAACAGAAAATGAGGTACTAACCTTCCTTTCCAAGAAGTTACAACACAAAGACAGAAGGCTCTATTCGAGTAGAGCATTCATGTAACTATATTTCTCAGTTTCAATAAGCAAGCAAGGAAACTGGCTACTTCTTACCAATATGATAGCTAGCTAATCTTAGAGTATCCCATCAATCTAAACCCTCCTACTAAAGCAGACTCCTAAATTTTTAAATCAGGTGAAACAGCATCCTTTTTTTGCCCGAATTATTTCTCGCTCTCCACTATTTAATTAAAACACCTTAAACTCTCCATACCGCACTGTCAAGTGAAACTCGAATCTTTCAGTTTTGTGGACTGTCTGTTTCTTACAATCCACCTACATTATCTGTGCTTCAATATGTAGAAACAACTTTAAAAAAATAAAAAGAAAACTAACCTGTAATGAGGTAATGGACCCTGTGTGTCCATGGAGGACCGCAACTGGTGCACAAGTTCTCAGACACCACACTCTGATCACTTTATCACAGCTTCCAGCTGCAATCATAGTGTTTTCATAATTGACAGCCATATCGGAAATCTCTGCTGAATGTCCTCGTAACGTGGCAAATAACCTGCCATTATGAGTTGACCAAATCTTCACCAAACAGTCATCTGAGCCCTAGAAAGAAATATTTATTATGCTCAGCAAGGATTTTCAAAGACACGATAAAAGTTGCACATCTCCTTTAATGAACCTAGCTATGTTTTTCCACAGCTTGTTAAATTACACTTCTGTTTAAAACGATGTATGCTACTTAAGCTGAAAGAAACGAAGTCATATGACCAGCATCAAGAAACCCAAAATGTTCACTTATGGCTCAGGATTACACTGCAGTCACCACAGATCTAGACCATATTCCAGACTTACTGCATTTTAAGTTTGAGGGGATTCCTCACAGTAATGGCGAGGGCTAATGAAAGTACTGTTCTGTAAAAGCAATCTCTCCTCTGCCACTTCATAAAGAATACGAAACAAGCTTAACATCGACCCACGTCACTGAAAAAAGCTCCTACAATGTCAACACCCGACCATCTATTAAATACAACAATTTCTTACATACTTCCAAACTTTAATTACATAAAATTGTTCTACTTCAGCACAGCGACAGAACTAATCAGCTACATTTTAACACTACTGCTAGCCACCTCCAGAAGTTTTAGCATCACATGCATTTCAAAGTTCTTTTCCTTGCATCCATCTAGAAATACATTTGGATTCGGATCCATTTCATCAACTCACAGTAAATATTCTATGTCCAGTCCTATCGAATGTAACACAATATACAGAAGAAAGGTGGCCAAGAATCCGTCTGTGCATCTTGACATGCTGATACATACTTCCTGGAAATGAAGTACTGAACTTTGCATATCCAGTTAATTGTTTTGCTCGATGTACTTCCACTAGAACACAAAGAAATCAAAGAACGAACACACTGATGTTTAAAACAGGTCTATTCCAAAACATTATTTTATTTAGCTTCTATTAATATATTACTTAAGGACTTACTAGAAGTGACTTTCAGATTTCATGAAGTCACTTTTTTCGTATTTGCAGTTTCTCTATGTATAAAACCAAGACAATATTCTAAACTTGCACCAGTCAAAACTTCATTCTCTACATAAGAAGCGCTAAATGTTATCTTTATTTTCCCATGGTTTTCTATACCTTAAATCATACTAGAGTCCTTCCATCCAAAGGAGAAGGACTTGTATTTTCTGTAGGTTTATCTACTTAATATAAGGGTTTTATAAAAGCAAAAGATGTCATCTAGTGTCACACTAGTGCTGTGGGCAGACCTTTGTACCTAATACATAACTCCAGTGAAGTCAGAGAAGTTCCCCAGATAACCCTCCAGACCCAGTTCTGACACGCAATTTTTAGCATTGTAGCAAGGCCACTATCGAGACACACATCACATGCTCGCAGCAGCAATGATGAGCATTGAAAAGAGCTTACCAAGATTTGGTGGTGTGCCATAGTTCACAGGAATTTCAGGAGGTCTTCCTCTGTGCAGAGCAGCAAATGCAGAGCCCTTCCAAACAGTGTTCCTGCAATCTTTAAAACCAATCGGTTGAAGTTCATCATAAGTATATGCTAAAAATGCCAAGACAGCTGCAGTTCCACAATACGGTAAAGAACATATCTATAGGTGGTCTCAAACACAGTGTTGAAACAAATAAAAAAATAGGAAAACCAAATGCCCCAAAACTTTTCATGAATAGCGAGCATAGCATCGGATGAGAGAAAAATCCATTTAATACAGTAACTGAAGGAAGAAAAAAACCCAACACAACCAAACACCAGACTTTGAAATTACTCCTACATGGTGATGCCCCTGCAGTTCACGTAACACAAAACTAACTTTTCAGCTGAATTCTTCCTATTCATTCTCAGTGCAAAGCATTTAAATTTCTTAACATTTTCACAATTCTTTTTCATAAATATTATAAATATTTATTAGCATGAAATATTTTAACTAGATGATCTCAAGAGGTCCCTTCCAACCCGACAATTCTGCAATTCTTAAAAAAAAAATTCCAACACAGAGTTATTTTGACACACTCACGCTGAAATAACTGCAATCCTGATTTTCAGGACACAACAGTCACTGTCGTTCAGTGTGCATCCTTAAAAGCAGTTAGGACTGAAAACAGAATGGTATCCCACAGACCAGTCCCACACCATAACATCCAGCTACCCAACAGAACTTCATACTAACACACGAACACTCCTGTTGTGGGTTTGCATGGCAAGGTTTTGGTAGCAGGGGGGCTATAGGGCTGTCTTCTGTGAGAAGCTGCCAGAAGCTTTCCCCCATGTCTGATAAAGCCAGTGCCAGCCGGCTCTAAGATGGACCTGCCGCTGGCCAAGGCCGAGACAATCAGTGATGGTGGTAGCGCCTCTGTGAAAACATATTTAAGAAGGGGAAGAAAAAGCTGCGGTGAAGCAGCAGTTGAGAGAGAGGGGTGAGACTGTGTGAAAGAAACAACTCTACAGACACCAAGGCCAGTGAACAAGAAAGGAGAGGAG
>Ga0065711_1003296_pt1 | contig 28706 bp, 22 predicted proteins | sample Hoacrofraction12_FD_59098 | JGI IMG/M metagenome (GOLD analysis project Ga0065711, IMG submission 59098) | Hoatzin crop microbial communities from Cojedes, Venezuela - Epithelial fraction 12 v2 (version 2) | ecosystem: Host-associated > Birds > Digestive system > Esophagus > Crop | place... | reverse complement strand
CCCACCTGGACAAGGTCCTGTGCAGCCTGCTCTGGGTGACCCTGCTTTGGCAGGGGGGTTGGACTGGGTGACCCACAGAGGTCCCTTCCAACCCCTAACATTCTGTGATTCTGTGTGATTCTGTCTTATTGTATTGGTCCCAGTTTCTGCATAGCTGAGAGACACCAGGTGATATCTAACTGCAACTAGAAATACAAGCCACATGATTACAAATGCAGCTGAACGCTCTTTTCTGTTCACTCTTCGGAAGCAGGACCGTTTCTTAGTGCTGCCGTTCATTCTCGCTTATCACATTTCCATCAGTAAACCCCCCAGTCAAGTCCTTATCTGCTGCTTATAAAGCACTGTTCTCTGCCTCACCGTTCCTGCGTGAGAAATCTGCGAGCATGAGCCCACCAAAGCAGTCTGAAAAGAATTTATAGGCTTCCTGCATATTCATGTGGTTACTTACACCACCTTAAACAATTTTATTACTCCATCTGTGCTTTTTTGTGCTTGCAGAGGTGGGGCTGTGTACACACAGCATTTGCTGCGCTCGCACCAGCCATTGGCGGAGAGCTTGCTGCTGTCCCCATGGGAGCATCAGCAGTGCCTGCCCCAGCTCCAGGGACATGAAACTGTGGCTGAGCCGCTGGCATCGGTGTGTGCGTGCTTCTTGCCTACCCAGTCTGGTGGAAAATGTCTCTTACAACTCATTTCTCACATGGTCATTTTTATTTAGCTGTCCCAGGCATCCTGAAAGAGATACCTACAAGCCTGTGGAGCTGCAGAGATCTCCTCGCTTCGTCCCCCTGCCCTGGTGGAGGGAGGCTGTGTGGCCGGTGGGAGACGGACTGTGCTGCCCGCTGTGCCTTGGTGACCCTCCCTGGCCTCTTTTGCTGGAGCTGCAGTGCCGGAGGGGAGCTGGGGGTCTGCTGCAGAGTCACGAAGGGCACTCTTGGCTGACGGATTGGCCAGTGGTCTTGTGGCAAAAAAAAAAAAGAAAAGGGAGACTTTGGCAAAAGACATTTCTGAGACATGTGCTTCTCTGTTGGTGGAACAACTGAAAAATTAAAACTGCACGTTGTGGCTTTAGCTTGTACCAAAGCCAGACAGAGCACAGGGAGGGAGCTTTCAGTTAAGCACTTGATCAGTCATATTGTAAAACCTCAAAACTAAGCCAGAAGGCGACCTCGGCTCAAGTTCCAGAAGGAAAGCAGTCGCACACATCGTGTGTTGGCCTGTCTTTGCTGGACTTGGTTTCATTCATGTGCCCTGGACACTTCAGTGCACGACAGCCCCTCTGCCAACAGATAATTCAAGCTTGTTTTCCCCAAAGTGCAATGCTGGATGTGTTGAACTGAGATGACAGCCAGCAGTGGGAAGCACATCGGCCCTGACATGCGGAGAGTGCTTTTTAAATTTTAGGATTGTCTCCCTCTTGGTCCCTGGCACCATACTTCGAGGTGCAATGGAGAACTGGAGTCATAATTTCTGAAAGTCCATGCAAATCTGTAGCTTTCGCACCTGCAGACTCACCTCTAGCCTCAAGTACTTGGTAGGAAGGTGTCTGCAAATGCACCTGAGAATGACCCTCGTTTGGCTGTTATCTAAAGCCATATTACGCTCTGATCTTACATGCTTCCTGCAGGTCCAGCCACACTCTGACAACAGCACCAAGTAGAATTGGAAAGGGTCCAAGGATTTGTAATGGCTGTGGGAGAATGAGGGCTTTCGGAGGAGGTCCTCTCTGGGGTTAGGGTTTGCTCAGCCGAGTGTGATGAACTTGACTCATTGCTGGTTCACACAAAGCAAGAACTGGTAGCAACGAAACAATATCTGACTGAAGTTGTTTTTACCCAGAATGTAACTGCAGTCACTGACCTTGGCACAGGCTGTTGCCAAAGCAAAGGTGGATTCAGAAAGGACCTCGACAAATTGTGAGGAGGTCAATACATGGTGGCAACCGAAAAAAACAGGGGTCTCAATGCAAACTCCTGCTCAAGCTGTTGCTAAACTCCTGGTTTGCCAGAAGCATGAGGTCTGGCCAAGAGTTGCATCCTCTCCTTCCACATGCAAGTCACAAGACATTGGGCTCTGGATGGACCTTTGCTCTGACTAATGTTCAGCCTCTAACACTTAGAGTTTGCCTGGCAGCAAGCCCCAATGACGTAAGTTAAAATTCAAGTGCCAGCACTTGTCAGGGACGTGACATTTGTTTGGATTGTCTTGGCTAGTGTAATTTTTCTTCTGTATGTCGAGTTCTACACCCTGGTATTGTTCCTGCAGTAAAACAGTCACACCCTGCTAGCATTTTTGTGGCCTACAGACCTTCTGTTTCCTTGATTCTTGCTCATATATGGTCATGAGACAGAGCAGTGACAGCTGGGGTTTGAAAAAGCGAGTAGTGATTTTCTGTATGCGCAGGATGATAACTGCAGCGCAGTTTCAATTTCAGAAAGTGCTGACCTTCGAAGCCTTTTTAAGATTAGGTCAGGCTGGACAGCTCGAAACAGAAGGGTCCAAAATCACCAATCGCTTGATAAACTGGTGCTAAAGCCACCAGAAAGAAGTCAACCCTCGCTTAAAAGCTGCAGATAATTATTACTTGTGTAATAATGTGATTCGCAAGTTTGCTTTAATTATTATGCAAATGAAAGTTAAGCCCTCACNTACGGTGTGGTAGATTTGATGTCATTTATCCTGTATAATAAAACCNATACATTAAATTTTCACGGCATTTGGCAATCAGCAAAGGCCTGATTTGCCTCTGTGATGAAGNGACTCAAGGCATAAATACAGTGTTTCTCGGTGTGGGTAATAATGCCGGTGNGTAGTTCATGGTTTTAGGTGTTCTTCTAATTGGAGAGAAGTAAAATAAGAAAACTTATCATAAACTTTACACTTTTGTTGTTGAAGATGGGCTAAGTGGAATTGTGGTTCCTCTGTGCCTACTGAGGTAGTATTTTCAGCTGTAGCTGCCTGGGTTGGGCATCCAGACCATGTGTGGAGAGGTGGAAGGTGAAGTGTGTGTTGAGGGCTCTGGGACAAGACCTCCTCCGTTTGCAATCTCCCTTCTTGTTCGTGATGTTGCCAGCTGCTGACGTACACTGCTGGCAGTGCCAGGCCTTGGTCAGCCACGTATCTCCTGGGCTCCTTCTTGACTTCATCCCCACCTCTGTGGGGCAGAGCCTGACCCTGGGGTGCGATTGCCTGCACTCCATGTCCCGGCAAGCCCTCACCAAATCTCTAAAGTGAGATCTGCTCTGGATGTAAACCAGAACTAGAGCTCAGTTTTCCTGGGGATGGGCATCAGGAGGCAAAGATTTGCAAGCACAGCTGCCTGTTGCCCCTGTAGCAGACCCTGGTGAGCAAGTTTGCCTGCTCTTGGGGCAGACACAGCTTTTGCTGTTCATCCCAGTGTTTCTACATTGCTGACACTGGAGCTGCAAGGACAAGGTTGACAGACAACCTTCTTCCCTGCTGCCAAACTACAACGATTTAGAGCAGTGTACATCACTTGTGATCAAAAAGTACCCCTAGATGTCCTCTGTTGCCACTCAGTAACCAGCTAGCTTGGTGTCCTCAGGGTTTCTTCTTGCTGGTCACTGTTGGTGGTACCCACAGGTCTGGAGAAGGTCAGAAGGAACTCTGGCAAACACACGGATGCAGTGCTTCATTCCTGGGCTGTGTTTTCTGACTACGTGTGCCTTGTCCTGCAGGGCTGCAAATGCTTCCCGGAGGTATTTACAGCAGTGAGCACTGCACACCTACATTAGATGCCTAAGATCAGAGCTTGATGTCACTGGGGACAGTGGGAAGGACTTGCAGGCCCTTCAGGATATTTGGTGAGTGTTTTCCTCTGGTGCGTGTTTTCCTCTGTTGCGAGGGAGGTTTTCCTTTCCTGTACATCCAGATGACGTCTAGCAGAGTAGCACCCCAGCCTCCCGAAGTGCAGTGACACATGCCTGGATGCTCACTCACAGCTGAAAGGCCACGTTAGACAGAAGCACCGGCAACACCTCCCAAGGGAGGTGCAGGTGCTGTAGCAGTATCCACTGTACGTATTGAAAAATACCATTTCCAGCCGCGAGCCGGTGCAGCTCCAGTCCTGAGAGCGTTCGCAACAATCCGGTCGATTCACTAGTGCTGTTTGTTTGAACGAGGAACACTTTTGTTGCTCTATCAAAGTCTCGCTGACATAGCCTGCAGCTATGAGCAAATGTTGGGTGGCTGCAAGCTGGAGCGCTGAAGAGACGGGAAGCGTGTGCAATATTGATAAAGAGCAGAACGGGGGCTTGTTGAAATTGTGCACAGACAACTTTTCCATAATTAAGGGAGCAACAGACGCGATCCCTTGCCTACGAATGAAATGACTAACAAAAGCAGGAGACGCACATGACATGCAGCCTGATACGCGCCTGTGAGCAGAAGTGATGGCGAAAGGGACCTGAGATGATTCCTGAGGATGGGCTGTACATGGCCGTCGTTCCTTCGTTTGCAGCTGGCGGCGCGGGTGTGCGGTTACCTCATGCTATGTTCTCAGCTATTAAACAGCGCGTGCCTTGAGCCCTAGCTGGAAGTGGAGCCTCCCCACATGAGGCCCTGTACCCTTTCTAGTGCTCTTGTTCGTGCTGGAATGATTCAGCCTGCAAATGGAGCAGGCGGAGTAAGGGATCAAATCAACCCATATGCCGGGTCCCGATTCACAGGGGCTAACATATGTATGCGATTGTTTGCTTCCTATCTGCAGCTTTATCCTGTGTTTGTTCTGGGGAATGTGCGCCTGTGAAGGGGCCAGTGCTGTGCCTTAATACTTAATAAAATGAAGACTTCTGCTGGGCGGCAAAAAATGGGGCTGGGGCAGCTGCTGGGAGAGGTAGCTTGGATGCTGCTGGAGTTGAGTGTGGGATGTACTTCCTATACTTACGAGTGCCTGATGCACACAGGTTACAACTGCAGCATTAGAGATGTGCCCACCCGCTAACTGTCCTCTTCCAGATGCCACTTGCTCTGTATTCCCTTCTTTGTAAGTTTTGAGTGTCTTTCCCTAAGCAGAGACTTTAAAAAGAATTTGCAGACCCCTCTAACTGCACCAGGCCATTTTAAGTCATGATCTCAAGGTCCAGGCCATACTGATGCATACTTCGCTCATCCTGCAGTCCCTGTGAAGTCATGGGGGTTTTGCTTCAATGTTCTTCTGGTCATTGAAGGTTCAAGCACGCTGATCTGCTCACAGGATGAGGGCAGCCTGCTATCCACACAGACTCATTGAGCACTCTTTAAAATGGGCACAGGCATCCAGGTCTGTGCCAATGTTGTAATTTAGCAGCTGGCATATTTAAGTGCTTGCAAGTGGGATCAATCTTTTTTTAATAATTTATGTTTAATTATTGTTTCCAGCTACCTCTCTCTCCTTTTATTGCTAGCAAGTTTCGAAAGAACAACTTTTAAGCTTGTACTGAAAAGCCTAATATCACCTAGCAAGGAGGAGCTTATAACATTTCAATTAGGAGAATTCTCCCATTCTTGGAGCTCTTGGGCAGGTCAAGGGTTGAATTCAGTAAATTATTTTGGTTGGAAGATATCTGGTCTGACTTCTGCTTACAGCCAGGCCACCCTCAAAGTAGGTTGAGGTTGCGCAAGCCTTACCCAGTCAAATTTTGGTTATTTCCAAAGAAGATTTTACAGCCCTGGTTAAACCACCAGACGGTCCCCATGCTGTGCTGCTGTATAGGGTTATCCCATCCCAGATGCAGGACTTGGTATTTGCCATGTTGCACTCCACAAGGTTCACGTCAGCCTGTTTCTCCAGACTGTCCAGGTCCTTCTAGGTAGAGCCTTGTCCTCCAATATGACAACCACTTAATCCAGTTGGGTGGTGTTGCAAACTTGGTGAGAGTGTACAGAGAGCTGGCCAAGCAGGGAGGGTGGTAGGATGCAGCGTGTTGCTATGTAATGTAAAGGCTTAAAAAACACACAGGGAAGTAAAAATCTGGGTCCTTCTGCACCCTGCCCTGAAAGAAAAGGGGTCAAGGAGCTGGTGAGCTATGTTGTGGCAAGAAACTCGGGGTGGCATGTCTCTCCGTATTGCCTTTCTGTTGTCCTGGAAGAAGAGTGTTCTCCAGGGTCATCTGCTATGTGGCCAAAAGGAGACACCATGGACTCCCAGAGTTTTTGGCACCCGCTTTCCTATTTCCTAATGAATGTTTAATTTCTCATGAAGTAATTAGCATTTAATTTTTATTGCTAGATATAATTACATACCTGAGCTATGGAGAGAACAAACATTAAAGACCCAGCTGATTTCATCCAGCTGATATAAGCCATTCCCTTCCATTTTATAGGACAATTCAGGTTGGAAGGGGCCTCAGGAGGTCTCTAGTCCGACTTCCTGCTCAAAACATGGTCAGCTATGAGATCAGACCAGATTGTTCTATGTGCTACGTTGAAGAACATGTTTTTATCACAAGCATTGTATTTGCTCATGGTGCAAACATGCCCAGAGTGTTTTCATGCCTCTGCACGCACGCCCACACTACACAAGGATGCAAAGACAGAGCGGGCTCCTTGCTCTCACTGTAATGTACCCACAGGTTGTGCAGTGTGGCATTTTGTTTATGAATGACTTTGGATATCAGTGTGTTCAGTTGCAACATGCATTACCATATCAGCATCCATCTATTGAGAAATGAAAAATTACAGATGCCAACCCCGCCTTCACTATTCAAAGCATGAAGGAAGATGATGCTGGTAATTGGGTGTTTGCTGTCTAAAGGAGAAAGTTTGTAATCCATTGGTATCGCTGACATGATGCCTCTGTAAAGCCCCAAGCCACGATTTATCTCAGCCATTTAATATCTGCGTGGAGGGACAGAATGACATATTCAGGATGAGCCATTATGATCTGTCTGTTTGGGAATACAGAGCGTTTTATAATCTTCTGTGGAAGCTTTTTACTTTAAATGAAGGAAATTAATGGCTAAATTCTGCAGAGAAATAATGCCTGATGTGACGCACCGTTTGAAGGACAGTGCTACATGAAAGCTGAAATTGTCTTTCTCTTTCAGCATGATATCTGTTTTCTGTTAATCACAGGAATGAAGGACTAGAGTTTCAGCCTTAACTGTTAATTTCCTGTCTATTGTCTATTCAAACAAGATCCTGCTGTATCTCTTATAATAAATACATTTAGAGAAGGGGCTGAAACCTGGGCCTGTCCTCTACCCCTCTCCAAGGGCAGCTAATTGCTCCAGTCTGGGCCACCCTTTCCACACAATGCAAGGGCTAAAGCAACCTGCTGAGTACGGAGAAAACAGGGGCTGAAGCACCAAGGAAAGGCAATAGAGAATAAAAATGGCTGATAGCGCCATGCGGAAATTCATGTGTAAGAAAGATGCGGGAACGCGTTTAGCAGCTGGTCCAGAGGGGAGGACGCGGCCAAGCGGCAGCCTGCGACTGTGCCAGTGAACGCAGGGGCAGCGCAGAGCCCCGGGCACAATCACTGCAATAAATATTTTGGAGCAGCTCCCGCACATTCGAGAAGGTATTGCCTGAGATTGTTTGAAGAAGAGTATTTATAGTAGCCAGAAGGTGCCCTGGGCTAGCCCAGCGCTCTGCCCTTGTCCCACATTGATAGCAGTGGTTAATGGTAGAGCAGGATAGAAACATTTAGGGCAAATTGTTAAAAATAATAAAAAAAAATAAATACCATTTTTTTATTTCTCATTAGAAGTTTTGCTGCCTTGTGGTTAGTAGATATTTTAGAAAACTTTATCTTAAAAAAGTACTGGTTTTGGTCTAATGCACCTACATTTACTCTTGTCAGTCATGGTGAGCTACCAGGGGGGTGTAATATTTTTTTAAGATGAGCTAAATAAATGTATAAGGCTTGGTGTGATTTTCTTTTTCCTTTTTTTTTTTTTTTAAGCTTACAATTCTGGAAAAAAAGAACAGTGATCTTACAGGAATCCAAAACTGTGTTGCAGAAGCTCTTGAATTATTCATATGATCTTATTCAATGCACTGTGATTATTTCTGATGCTTCAAACTCCTGGATAGCTTTTGATGCCTGTATTATTTCTATGTAAATTCCAGCCATTAGTTGGTTTTATCAATAAGGTTCAGATTGAATCATGCCTCCCCTGCAAATTAAAGCAGGCTTGAAAATTGGAAGAGAAGATTTAAACTATCAAACCACAGACTGTTAGATGTGGGTTTAGAACAAAAACATATATCTGTTATATCAAGCTTTAGAAGGTAGTGTCTGAAAATATTAGCAGGTATAGGGACACTTAGCAGATTGGTACACATGGAAAAGTGCACTAAACTGGAGGTTTGAAAGGCTTTTAAGATGTGTAGATAGACTCCTAGTTCTGCCATGGACTCCACTGTTTCCAGGCTGGAGACCAGAAAATGTTAGACTGCTTATTGACTTATTGTCACTAGATCTAATTAATCCACAAAAATTGTTTTCAAACAGCATTAAAGATCAGATTTAAACTCATAAAAGCAGGAAAATCAGGATAGGGTTGAAATTGTCTCGCTAATTCACCCCGGCATGCCTTTGGGCTGTCTTTTGCAGAAATGGCATGTGCCATTGATTAGAGCCTGCCCAGCGCGGAGGCCCACTGGGAACGGCGTGGCACTCTGAGCGCTCAATTCCATGCCCTTCTGCGTGAGGCTCTGCCTTTAGTATCATTTTATTTCGTTATTGTAGTGTTAATTTATTTCAGAGTACTATTTCTTTTTTAATTACTCTTCGTTTTCTCAGCAAAGAAGGGGAAAAGGTGTGATAGGCTTTAACGAATTAAAAGTTTTCTGAGCCGAGCGCGGTCGATGCAGTGACTGATTCCAGCCTGCAGACACACCTGCAAATCTGGCCAAGCAATTCGTTCCCCTAAAGCTGTGATGAAACTGGTTTAATTACTAATGAAAACTTACGTCTGGTCTGGGCCAGTAAACTGTGGGAGACGCCATTACGGAAAGCAAAGGAAACTGGATTTCCCTTGGTATTGACCACCACAATGTGTTAAAAAATAGCAGAAAATATTAGACGAAAGCTGGAGCAGCAGAGGCCAGTATGAACTGCCAGGAAGAGCAGTTTTGACTTGTCAAGAAAATAGAGGACAGTAGCAAGATCCAGACATGAATCTGGTCTCCTTTAAAGTAGAGCTTGGATCCATCTTTACTGCGGAGACAAGTTACAGCTACCAGGTGGCAGAACCAGAGGCATCTGTAAGCCTGTTCTCCCCTGAAAACATATCGCCGTTCTTCTCCCTTATCCTCCCTCCATCTACTAATCTTTTAATCAGGTATTTAAATCTCCTCATTAAATTTTTAGCACACTCCTTCCCCAGCTGGAACAAGAGCTGCTGCGGGGAGCGAGCAGTAACGAGAAGAAGGAGTTTGTGGAGTTTTGGGGGAGCAGCGATCCCTCGGCCCCGCCAAGGCTGCGCGCTGAGCCTGCCCTGTCCGCGGCCGGCTGGGGTGGATGCCAGTGCTGCAAACAGGCGGCTATTTGACAGGCTCTCCGCAACAGATGCCTGCAAGACCTAATCCCCCTGCATTACGCAGGATTGTGCTGTTGACAAGCACATTAAGAAAAGAGGGTGGGATAGAGAAAGTTGCTTATACTGTTTTTCAGGGGTTTAACAGAGTCCCACAGGCAAATACTCCACAGTTTGCGGAAGATGGAGTTTAGCGTTATCTAAGGTTAATTTAGGGTTTATACCCAAGTCTGAAATGAGTACTTTAACCAGATGACTGATTAAAGGGAGTCACCTGGCTGGATTTTGCTCAAGTGAAGACCCACAAGTGCTCAACGGAGTTGGTAGGTTCAGCTGTACGCGTTGCTGGAGGGGAGTTAGAGGGGTTTAATCCAGTTCTTTCCCTGTTATATTCCCATGGTCAGTGCAGGCAGCTCTCCCTGGAAGGGGTCAGATTTGTTGTCTTAACATCTGCTGTTTCTTACCATCTCCTTCCTGGGAAACATACACAAGCTCACCGACGCTGCTGGACCACACAGCAGGTGGGGGCTAGAGACGCAAAATATCAGCTTACATTTGCCTGCTGTGGGCTGCTGGGACTTGTCTCATCCCATGCACTTCTTTTTTTCTGCTCGCTGCTGCTTGGAAATGGACTCCTGCATTTCTTCGGTCCAGTGGGGAAAATTCTTGGCTGCAAAGCTGAGTCTCACAATCCGGTCCGCAGGCCAGCAAGCCCTGGCCAGCTTCCAGGCACAGGATCTTTCAGATGTGGGGATTTTCGGTTGAGGGTATTCTGCTGCCTCTTCAAATGTTGAGATGCATTTCAAGAGTGGCTTTTGCTGATAATCACCCCAAAAGGACAGAAAAAAAAGCATGTGCTTTCCTACGGAGGCTGCTCCCAAGCCCTACAGAAGGCTGGGGGCTGAAATCAACCCCTGGATTCCTGCGAGCAATAACTGGCCATTGATGTGCCTACAGTGTTCTGGGGATTGTCTGTCCAGCCAAAAGGGCAGCTGTTGCCTGTATTTCCACAGGCCGGAGAGTAAAATGTCTAACTGCACAAAAAAGCCAAAAAAAGAGATTTTCTCTTAATATTTTTTTAGGCATATTGAAAAGAAAGGCTAATGCTGTTCAGTTTTTCCCAACTTCATTATTTTTGTTAATTTACAGGCATCTGAAACACCCTAATCGCTATTTTCCCCCTCTTTCTCAGATGTTGTAAGCCTTGTGTTATGAGGGAAAGGCCGAAACAAGCATCTGTCTGCCACAGAGATGAGGGCACCCAAAGAAACACCTCTGCATGTGTGCTGGAGCATGCTGCGTGCTGCAGTCAGCTCTGCTGGCAGACACCATCTCCATGGGCATCAGCTGCTGGACATCACGCACAGTCCTCGACAGCCTCCGAAGGGCATGTATCTTCCCCACCAGCCGAAAAGGGGTCTCGGTTCTCTCTCGGCAACATTAGGAGGTGAGACGACTACGTGCAAGAGAACAGGGTCAATCGTACAGGCAGAAGGGGGATATGCAGAATAGCTGGAGGTTTGTTGTACATCTGGGCTTTGTCTTTCAAGGAATGAAACCTCAAGAGGAGCTGTTTAGCTGCCAGGCAGGTTGCAGGTCCCACTCCCTTGCGATGACAAAACTCTATAGCTTTCCATCCATGGAGAAGTGGCATTAGGTCCAGGAAGGGAAGAGTGGTACGGAGAAAGTAGTGCAGAAGAAGGGGTTGGTGTTAGTGCTGATTTCCCTAATGAGAGGTCTTGCTGGGTTATTTTAGGCAATGGGGGATGCTGTTCCAACACATAGTTGTTTAAATATCTACTTCTGGGTAGTGGATTAATGCTTGCAAGTCAAAGGCTTTTTTGGATCATTTGACGTGTTTTCTGAAATTATTCCATTTGGGGTGAAATCGCCCATCAGGGGAAGCTGTGTCTTTAAGCAAGTGCTTAAAATAGCGTGTGCCTACTCCTGAATGGCACCTCAGAAGAGATCCAGATGAGCTCCCTTTCTGTGCTGGGCCACAAAGAAATGCTTTGTCGCATAAATGAATCTTAAGAAGTTCAAGGTTAAAAACTTATGCTTTGTCTGCAGAAGAAATTGAAAGCTGTCAGTGCAAACGGGTACTGAGAGTGTGTTGAGATGTGGTGCCAGTGCTCAAGGAGAGGCCTCATGCTAGTGCTTTCTGTATTGGCTGCACTATTGAGATTATTACTTTGATTTCTGAGGGTAATCAGAACAACAGAACTTTATGATTGAGAGAGCATAGCTTGCTGAATTGAGGATCAGAAAATTTCTTACTGTTCTGGATGGAAACGATCTCCAAGGCCCTCCAAAGCTATGGGTTGCTCTGACACCTCAAAAGCACATACTGGTGGATTCCCATTCCTCTTAAAGCTTCCCCTCCTAGCTACTGTTTCTTCCTACCTGGCAGCTGAAGTGTTATGTTTTTTTCCTCTGTATATTCAACTTTACTAACACTAAATGATGGGGGACTGTTATAATTCCTGGGTGATCTCTAAATTTTTTTTTAATAATTGCTTCAGGACTTATGTATCAGAAGGGCAAGGTGGGAAAGATCATGATAAAAACAATGGGTTTCAAGAAGACAGATGTCATTGAACTCAAATTTGGAAAATCCAGTCTCCCAAGAGGTAAGGCTAGGGAAAGAGAAAATAAAGTTGTCCATTCCTCAGAGTAAGCTAAGGGCGCAATTCATACTGTCCAAATGTAAGAATAAGAAATTCAGTAGGTGCCAAGCTCGGTAGATGACAAAGTTTTTTTCTGTAACTTTAACACCAGACAGATACACAGGGAAGAAAAGAAGAGGTCAGATTTCTAAGAATATATCTGAAAGAACAGCAGAAGCATTTGGGGATAAAACCAGAAAGGCCGAGGCACAAAATGAGACCTCAAAGATAACCAGAAATAATTCTATAAGAACCATTAATAGAATGAGGAAGATCAAAGGGGGGATTGGTCTGCTACTCAATGGAAAATGAAAGCTGTCTGCAGATAATTACAATAAGCTTGAAGAATACTGAAGAAAAAGAAAAAATATTTTTTTCCCAGAGTAGCTTGGGAATTATAGTCCAGTCGGATTAACAGCAGTTCCAGAGGAAAAAAAAAATCAACCATAACAAATTGTCTGTAACATTTACAAAAATAATTGGAAGATGAATAGCAGTCAACATAGGTTGGTCAAAAAGAAGTTGTATTCAACCATTTTAATTTCCTTTACTGCAAAACAAGCCCTTGTGGACTGGGTTGGGGAGGAACAAAGGTCACATAGCTTGACTGAAAAAAATTTAAAGTTTGCTTGGTAACTTTGCAGCAGGCATAAAACTGAGAAGGACTGCAAGCATATTGGAGGAAGGGCTGATATTTGTGTGATAAAAAACAGGGTTAAGTTCTGCCAGGGACAAATGCAAAGTACTCTTTGCCAGAAACACTTTGCTGAGCAAATAGGCTGGGAAACAACTAGCTGGAAAGCGCTTCTCCAGAAAAGTATCTTTTGTTATAACAGATCCAAAAATTAACTGAAATTAGGCAATGGCATGCTGTAGTGAGAAAGCCAAACATCCCACTGTCAGGTTCAGACAGGAGTGGTCTCCGCTCTGCTCAGCGTGGGAATACTATGGGCAGTTCTGACCAATGACTTCTTAAGAGAGTTGTGGGTGGACAGGACAGAGCTCAGTGTACTCTGCTGATAAAGGTTGTGGGGGTGTTTGCCTTTTTTTTTTTTTTAACCTCTGATCCGTGAGTAAAAATTGAAAGACTTGGGGTTATGTAATGGCAGAATAAAAGGCTGAAGCGAAGCCTGACGGCCACCTTCAGGTGCATAAAAGGCCATTTCAAAAAAGAGGAGAAGGTTTTCCGTGCTTGTGATGGTTAAGACAAACAGTGACGTTCTTAAATTAACATAAGGGAAATTTAAACTGGGCATTAGGAAAACCCCTCGAAGGGCAAGGGCAGTAAAGCACTGGAATAGGTTGCTTGGAGAAGTTGTGAAGTTCCCGTGGTTGTAGGGTCTTTAGGAACAGATTGGGCAAACATCTGTCGGGAATGACGTACGCTGATACTGCCTTCGAGTAATGGCATCTTTGATTCCTTCCAGGGCTATTGTTTGATGACTCTGTGCAAATCTAGAGATGTAAGTGACTTACTGGGAGAAATTCTCGTGGCCATGCTGTTATCTCCTTCCTGAAAGGGTACTGCTTTGCATAATTCAGCTCAGTTATTGCTATTCACTTATGTGTAATTAAATACCTGAGGTGAGCAGGGGGAGAGCAGTTGTCAGACCCCGTTGTGGGAGGGCTTGGCTCCAGCTGATCAAAGATGCCATCATTTGGATAGTATACATTCTGTTAAGGCAACTTGATGCCATTCATCACTCTAAGTCTCTTACTTGCTATTCCCTTCTCTAAATATGTTGTCTTTATCTGAGGGAGCCTGGGGAGCTGTAAACCTCTGAAGAAGTTCTCCATATGCTGGTGATTTTCAGGGAACTCTGCCATACATAATTTCTGATAGGAATGTTTGAATAGAGAATTAATTTACTTTAGGTCCTTGATTATTCTGTCTTGCAACAAGAAGAGTATTGGCATCAGACTGAAAGTTAAACAAGGCGCTAGTTTCCCTTTTCTCTCTCTCTGATCTTCACAGTCATGATAGGACTGCTGGAGTCAAAAAGCAACGCAGATGGGATGTACAGTGATCACAAAAAAAAATCACTACTGTGTAGCTAAAGTAATCTCTTTATTTCAGGAGCTTCTAATGAGTAATGAGACCATGTTTCGTATAACTCCTGTTAACAGGGCAACATATGAGCATGCATCCATCTACAAGCAGAGAGGCTTTAATAACACACAAGTAAATTACCTCACGCATTTCTCTCTGTGAAACAGCAGACTTCTTTTAGGAGAGATAAAAGGATCAGGCAAAAGCCCTGCGAATTGCTTCAAAGTGTTATAAAGAGAGGAAAGGGATGAGTTCATCAAAATCATGACACTTGAAAAGATTTAGATTCATGGATTTTCAGTCCAAAAAGTATCATCAAATTATAAAAATCACAACCCTGGCCATCAAGCCTCACCCAGTGAATCCTTTCTCCATACCTTCTGTTTGATTTCTGATCAATATCTGCCTTCACTAGCACGCTGGAGGAGGTAGAATTTACCACCACCAGGAAACTTGTTCTGGCTGTTTGAAGACACATGTTTACAATGACAATAATTATTTGGATTTGTCTTGTCTTCAGTTTCTGAGCAGTGAAACTTGCTATGTTGCAGAGAAAAGCTCCACTTATAGTCCTGTAGGTGTTTACAGGTTGTACCTCTGCTGAAGCAATGTAGGGTACCATAGCAGATTATGGACCAAATTCTGTGTACTTTCTTTTAGGAAAAGACTTAAATGAAGACAATTCTCATCCGAGAATACAGCTTGGCAGGTGGTGGGCTTGCATGATGCAACAGTCTGTTTACAGGCACAGGTCATTCCTGTGTGGTAGTGTTCTGTTGGTGTAGGAATTTGATGTAGGAATTGCGGGAAGCTCTCTACATGATAGGTTTCTGCCATGTTGTGGTCCTCCAAAGGGTGAAAACTCCAGTGTCTGTAAGTGTTTTAACACTCCTATTCTGATTTATCTTTAATAAATCTTTATTTTTCTTCTTTAGTTTTTAAAGCAAATGGCTACAAAAGGGCTCAGTTAAATTCTATATTCACCTCTTCCTTAGGATCTGGGATGCTGCAGAAGTAAATATTTTCTGGGCTTCTCTTGTGAGGAGCTCCACAGTCTCTTAAGTAGGAATATAGTGTCACATCTGAGTCTGCCAGATTTGATTTAGCTTTGAATACTCAGGCCAGCAGCTGAAATACCACCACATGTAGATGAACCATAGGTATTAGCCACATAAGAAGTCTAAATACATGAAGCAAAGTTTATTCAAAGTCAGGGGATGTCAGGTTTGGCCATAATTTGGCAAGTAATGTGGTAAACTATATTCAGCAAGTATTACAGCACCTTTAAAGACAAACCAGCCCATGGATTGCTTTCAAAGGCAGTATAGATTCTGTAAGCAATACACTAAATAGATCAGAGTGACCTCTTAGCTATGTTAGAAAATATTTAGATAAAATTTTAAAGGAGCTGCCATATTTGGCTGTTCATTAAATGTGTAAATACGTGTGAACTGTCTTTGCCCATCTGGAGACTGCAACGTTAATGAGTTAACTGCCTGAACATAGTCTCTATAGAGTCACTCGGATAATTTGAAGCAGTGTTGTTTCAAACTAAGGATAAATACAGCTTTGTATAAAATGAGTTCTTTTTCTAGCAATAATTGCTTGTGTGCTTGATAAGATGGTCTTGAATCACCCCATCAGTGTTATTCCCAGAGCAGTAAGTGATATGGCTTTGCATAAAGGGGCAGCGCATCTACTAGTAGATTCACTAATTTTGTGGGGGTGTTGGCACAGGGAATCAATTTACTTTAACAGTCAAAGACTCTTTCTGTGGCAGAGAAAGCACTTAGTGGAAGAAGAAAGTGTACACAATTTATATTGCAATTCCATGTTTTGGGTACCCATAAAGCACATTTCCCAACACAAGTAAGGTAATCTGTGGGTATTTTTGTATCCTTGTTAGTGGTAACACTTCACAAGAAACAATTTCTTCTTGTTGAAATGAACTGTTTGTTACTGTGGCACCTGTACTTCATGCTCGTAACAAGCCTGGTTTTGTAGGTTGTCTCAAGGTTCAAATATGCAAATCCAGATCTACCAAGGATGAATCTGACCAAAAATAAACATCTACACTCCTGATGCTGTGTGTCTTCATCTCATTGTCAAAGGCGAATAAGAAGTACGTTAGGGCATGAGATATCTGATCTGTTTATGGATGAGCAAGGAAAATATTAATACTCAACATTTTAAATAATGCATTAAGATATTAATAATTTCCTAATAGTAATGTTAAGAAAATCTATGAATTCAGAAAGAAAATCTAGCTGATTATTCATCAGTTAACCTTTAAATCTGGTCAGGTGAATTGAATTACCCCAGTTAATCCATAAAGAACTTCTGTGCTTCCAAGTTCTTGGATGGAGAAATCCTGCGTAAAGGGAGTTTTGATAAAGTGTGATCTGGCAGGTCAGACAAAGGTAAATTCTTCCCACAACAGAGGGAAACACTAAAAGGTCTTCCTTCATGGAACATATCTTTACTTTATAATAAAGGTAAATGTCAACTATATTCTGAGGATGAGATCTGGCATTGCGACTTCAAAGGTAGGATCAGATACAGTGCCCATTTTCTAGTCTAATGAGTGTTGTTTCAGCTAAGGGTTTTCTGTTCTGATATAATCCTGGGGAGCAAGAAGATTTCTCCTTCATATGGCTTCTTCATCATCCCTTTTAATTATCAATAATTACAAAAATTAAAGAGGGAAATCTATTACCTACAAGAATTAGGGCTAGAAGAATTTGTTCTTCAAGATAAACATCTTGAAATACCATGCGAAGTTGATGAAGACAAAATTCAGATGGTGACTAATGCTCTTCCAGATTGGAGCCTCTCCAGAAGACTTGAAATCAAAGCTCGTTGCCAGTCAGTGTGTGTTATGGCAAAATGCAACTAGTAAGTGAACAGGACAACAAATGTATTTGATGTGACAGCACAACTTGGGGCTTTTATGTATGTCTTAAGAAAGTTCAGTCAAGATTGGATCAAGCATTTAAATCACAGGCAAACCTGTGAAACATTTCCATAACCTGCCAGAATAACCCTTTTGTCTCCAGCTAAAATGCTCCCTTTACTGAGGCTAAAGTGAATTAAGCAAAACCACTTTCCATCAAAAGTAACCATGACGCAAATGGTTTTATCTGCATGTAACCAAGGCAAGAAAACATTAACCAGCTGGTCCCCGTTCAGAGGCATCTGCAACCATCTGGAGGGAGCTCCAGACTGCAGTGCAGCAGCTCAGTGTGGGACCAAGCATGACTCAGTTTGCGCCTGCCAGAATCAACACTCAGTGACTGGAACATTTTCAGAACCCCCTTTTAACAATTCTCCAAATAGTCTTTACCAGGCATTAACGTAGCCTTATTTCCACGAGCCAAATGGGAGTTGTATGGTTCTGGCCAGCAAAAGCTGGCATTGGGTGGTCCTGCGATGTTGGTGGTCTTGGCACATGGATTTCAGTTCTGGGAAGAAGTGATCTTGGGGTCTGTTTTGTGTGATGGCTGTTCTTGCTGAGGTTGGTTGATTACTGATGTTGTGCAGTCAGAAACGAGAGAATGGACTATTTGTGTTTGCACTTTCCTACTTCCATGCTTTGGCAGCTTCATATTCTCATTGTTGATGTTTCAGGGTAGGTCTGTGGTGAACTGCAAGTGGCTCCTGTTATCTCTGTCTTCATGCAGGTGATGAAGGTGTTTTGCTTTGGCTTTACTGTTTGGTGAAAGTTTTCTTGTTTCTTTTTGGATATGGAGTTTGTTCATCAAATTAGTTAAAACGCAAATCAGACATTAGCAGATATGTTGAAGTTCACCCAAACATGAGTCAAATGATTCAGCTCAAGTACCGTCCGCGATCTGCCTGCTGTCTGTTGTGAGTGCGTGAAGCCTTCGAGATGCTGTGCTAACCCTCAAGCACTTAAGGGGCTTTCAATGCATCTCACCATTTGTCCTATTGGTTTTTTACCTGTAATTAAACTGTGGGTAGAAAACAGGTGATAAAAGGCACAGCTTAGTTATTCATCTACAGTAAATTTTCATGAATTTTCATGTTACAATGCTTTTTGGTATCTCCAAAAATGAGTCCTCAAATGTCTCTCTAAAATGTTGGCATGGAGAATGACAAAAAAGAATAATAGTGCCTGAGCCTTATCTGTTACATCAAGACAAATGAATTAGGCTAAGTCAGACCTGGAGAAATTTAGTCCAAACAATTAAACCTTTACCCACTTTGCTGACCAGTTGCTCATATAGGAAATCAATCACTCTGAATCCAGTGGGACTACTTGTAAGAGTAACGGGTTATCAATCCGACTGAGAGGTTGTCTTAACTAACCTGACTTTGGAGACTTTCTGCTTTCTCTGGAAATGCAGACCTCTATGTGTGTTGTAGTCCCTTTTCTCAGGAAATGAAGAATCTCTGTGTATCTTCTGCTAACTCCCTTCTTGTTTAACCAAAGAGAGATTAAATAATATCTTATACACTAAAAAGTCATAGAGGATGGTAAAATGCAATTTTATTCAAGAACAAAACCCGGTGCTCAGACCACTTTACTCAAAAGGAGGCTGAGTGAACTATAAATTTTTAGTTTTTAATCATTGAATATCCTCCTTACCTCCTTCTACATTCAGTTATTCGAGAATTCTGTATGAAGGACTGCATAAAAGATAGCTATTTGAATGTTCTTTTCATTGTGCCACAGACTTTAAACAGGAAAACGATTGCCCCTTTTCGATTTTTGAGTCATCAACTCAAACTTTCTCTGGTTTTGCATGAGTTTGAAGTAATATTGTCCAATTTGTCTGTTGTTTACAAGGGCTTTTGTAAACCAAATCACTGGACTTCTTAAAAAAAATTACAAAAATCTTGCTGCAACCTGTAATCATAGAAAAATTTGGATTATAACTGAGTAGAATTAATAATGCATGTAATTATAATATACAATTTTCTTTAGGCTTTTCTAATTATAAAAAAATTACAGATAACATCAACAGTGTGATTCTGAAATGCCTCTCATTTATTACGTAGCTCTCTTAATCAATGCTCTGCCACTGGAAATCAAGTCAGAATGTTATTACGGTCTCTCCTTCTGGATTTAATTACAGCAGTAACTCATGACTCAAAGTCTGAGCAAACACACCATGCAGTTTATAGCTTTGAAGAACAGCTATTAATCCTGCCATCTACCTCCCAGTGCAAGCCAATGAAAGCATTTTAAAAATCTTTATGCCCAAAGATAAACACACGCTTAGGCACAGGCTTAAGGTGGGGGTGCAGAAAGCCCAGCCGCCATGTCTATTCTGCGCATGCGCTGTAGAGCATCCGCTCTTGGGGGATGATCTCAAGGTGTACAAACTTCTGAACTTTTTGCCACCCATACAGAGATATTATCTTGCGTCCGTAACATTTGTGAAAAAGATTTCCAGCTGTCAGCTCCCGTCCATTGGTAGCCTGGCGTCAGGACAGGGCTTTTGCTGTCTGAATAAGCTTGCTGAAGATGTGCATCTGTGCCTCTCGTATTATTTTGGAATCAGTTTCCATCATGAATCTCTAACCTGACAATTAGCTGCAAATGAGAATAATGCACTCTTCCAAGAACCTGAATTAGTGTCAGGAACTGCTTTTAGTTTTGGCAGCAGGCAGGGAGGATGTCTCTCCCTCCAAAGCAGGAACACGCTCAGCCACATGCTAGAGGCTGGGAGGACAGGGCTGCCAGAGAGGCCTGGGGAAGGCTGAGGTGGAGCATGCAGAAGAGTGAACAAAAATGCTTGTTTTCTGAAGCTGGCTCTTTTGAGAAAATCTTGTCATCTCAAAGAAGGACAGTTAAAATAATACCCTGGACTAATACCTACCAGTGCCTGTGTCTTTCAAAAAAGGGTCTAAACCATGGTTAAAGAAGATTCCCTTGTCCTCTCAAGCCATGATCATGAGCACCAGCTTTCTCTATGCTTAAGATTTTGTGAAAGAGTAAACTGAAACATAACCAGCCTGGTTATTTTATTATGTAGTTTATTTGAACTCACCAGGGGTGCAAAGGCCCCGAAGTTATCTGCTTGCTTTCTCAGCCGGCTGGATGGACCGACGGCCATTCAATATGTATCATTTGGGAAGCTGTGGGAAGAAACCAAGAAAACATTTGTAGTTGACTGATGTAACTTATGTCCACACTGCAGCGTGCTCTGCAAGTTTATCAGAACTGGTCAGAAACATGGGGTTTTTTTTACTTAAATATTATTTCATCAGGACCTGCCAATTGTTTGAAGTGGAAAATACTGTCATGAAAGGCTAAGCTTCAGCAGATTTGTCTGTTTGAAAGACAGTGACATTTCAAAATTGATGTTCTGAAATTGCCACATGCCTTCTGGGAAGAAAAAGAAATACAATATTGGTATTTCACAGACACTTCTCAAAAACATAGACATGAAGTACCGTGACTGACCAGTCTGAGTTTTGCGTGATTTGGGTTTGCTTGCCCTTTCCACGTTGCAACATTTTGGCCTTCATGGAACAATTTTGTCAGGCTTTGTTTTTTTCTTTGAATTTCTGAGAGTTGTCTGGGACAGCATTTTTGTCCCAACCCTGGTTTCCAGCTTATGTTCCAGCAGAACCTGGGATCCTTCTCACCCCAGTAAGATAGACAGAAGGGGCCTCAGGCACAACACGACTGGGTACAAGATGTCTTCTGTCAAACAGGAGAGGATAAGAGTAGAAAAAGCACTTGGGTAGTAGTTCAGGCTAAGTCTGCAGTAAAACCTTCCCTTTACTCTTGTCACATCTCACATTAGCCTTCCAAAAGCGATACCTCTTGTCAAGCATCTAAAAAGGTGGTGGAAGCTTCCACCATGCTGTCCAGGGAGAGCTGACTGCCCATCTGTAGCATTGGGCTCTGTGCTGCCCTTTTTAAGGTATTTGTCTCTTTTGGCTGCAGCAGGCACTCTAGGAAGACTAGCTATCAAGGATGTTTAAATAGCATGAAATGAGGTGGTATGAGAACCTCTGTGCTCTTTTCTCTTGGCAGTTTATTAATCTAAGGGAAAAACCTGAGAGAAGACGACTAATCCCAACTACTCTGGACAGTGTAATTTAAATTTTTTTCAAAGATTGGCCTTGCTTAGGCTGAAACGTGCCTCAAAAACCCATCAGTTCCTATGGGGAGCAAAAGTATTCCATGCTTTATACAACAAAATACATAGCCAACTCTGTTTTCTAAATTTGCTTTCAAAGTCATCACAGGAAATAAGCCCTACAGGAGACGGAGGAAATCAACAACTCTGCCATATCCCCAGAAAAAACATGTGGGAAGAGCCTCCTGTATTATGGATTAAATTCACTCCGCTGTCTAGCACAGGGGATACAAGAACAAAAAAGCAACCCTCCCTGCCAGCGTTCCATCTGCTGATGTAGGGAGCTGTGTCCTTGATGGCAACAAGCCATGGCGTCCGCTCGGAGCAGGAGAAACCGGGCTGGAGGAGGAGAGGCCTTCTGGCTGCAACAGTGTGACACTGACACATGAGGCTTTAATTTCAAGGGAGGAAGTGGAGCAAAAAGGATTGCGAAATCTGGTTCCATGATGGCCTGTGATTCCGCTTGCTGTGCTGGGTATCGTATTTGCGGTCTCGGAAGAAACGTCAGCTGGTCCTCCTTTCTTCGAAGCAAGATGGGGAGGTGGGTGGAGTGCAGCGTTGAAGTGAGAACAGGGAAAAGTGGGGATCCTTGATGTGTCAGCAAGGACTTGAAGAGCCCTTTCTTCTTGCCCTGATTGAGAAGAAACAGTGAAGCAATTCTTTGCAGGGTTGTTTTTTTTTAAGACTGTTCTTTATTTACAAGTACTGAAATCCTTTTGACATTTGTTTTGCAACATAGTCATGAAGACTTACACATGGCCCAGGTCGCAAGTGTCCAGGATCCTAGCAGACCTCATCCTTGAGTCCCTTTGTTGCAGGGTACCCCAAAACTGTCTGATGGGGATGGCTCAGCCTGCGGAGGGTGGTGTGCTCTGGGAGCTGAGAGGACAGCAATCCGTACAGCATCCTTAGAGCAAAGCAACATAAAGAGAAACTATTGCAGAGAGTAATTACTCTGTCATAATCCTCCAGGCTCCCCTTGCCACAACACTGTGCCCTGAGCACCGTACGATTTTGGAGGTTCCTATAATTCTTTTTGCCATTCTCTGATGTGGAGGAGAAGGTTGTTTCCATGCAAAGGCAATCACTTAAGCGTTATTTACTGTGAAGGATGAGAATAGGGGACTCAGACTCCCAAAGCTTTTCACAGTTGGTCTTGTTGCCTAATTATTCTGCGTCCTCTGCAGCAGAGCCTGGGGGACTCTTGCCCTTGCAGAAGGTCTCGCTACAAGTGAGTGTTTCACAGTGGGATAATACTGCAGCCCTCGTACCTTTTTCACTTTGTTTGTTTATTTAATTTTAATGGCATCAGATGAATAAAGAACCGTGCCTTCCATATTGTCTCTTGAAGGCAGATAATTGTGTTGCTGTTGCGTTCACCATTGGCTTGTCATGCCCAGATGAGTTTGCATATATCTGTCTTTCCCTTCAAAAAGCAGCCCTGCTGAGTTTTCCCAGTTGTTCAGTCAGTCACAAACACTGTTATAAAGCAAGTACTGCTTTATGTTGCCTAAATGGATGTGGCTCTTCTCTTGTTCCTGCTGTCAGTCTTATTGTTAAAGTGCTTTGAATTTGCAGTGAATTGAAATCCTCTGTTCCAAGGAGAAAGAAGTTATTACTTGTAATTAGGATTGTTGGATGGTAGCACATATCCTTTCATTAGTTTAAAATATTATCAACATTATTCTAATACTATGATTTTTTTAAAAAAATTATTATTATTTTTTAAAAAAATATTTAAATAGCAGTCCACTATAAACAGCAGCCACACACAGCTTCACAGGATGCATTAAAGTTATGGATGGCTAAACATGAGCTTGTGTCACCACTCAGGATGAGAAAGAGTCCTGCCGTGATGTGTTGCACCAAGGTGAAAAACACACTGTGAGATCAGTTGTCACACACGACGTCTGAGGCTGAGCTTCATGAGAGACTTCCACTGGGAGTTGACACTGAGTGGGCAATCAGTGTGGCAAACTATATTACTGCCTGTTTCTCTCCATCTCCCTGGCTCTCCTTCAGAAACCTTTGTAGCACCATTTAAAGTTTTCTACTGATGAGGAGGTTGTGGAGGCACCGTGGTATGTAGAAATGGTGCTGGAGAATGTTGTGTGCTACAGCCTGGAGAAACTCTGCTTTCACCCACATGCTTTTACATTGCAGGGTTCCAGCGGGATGATTTCTGCAGCCAAGCAGAGGGACAGGCACCACATTTTGTCAACTGCATCTAACTGATGGTGAGATTATGGTAGGGTAGGCATTGGGCTTGCATGGGTCAGGGAGAGAAGCTTATAAAGGTAGCACAGGAAGCAAGGATGTTGAAAAAATCTCTTCCAGCAATTTGGAAGGTAGATTTTAAAGTGTTGAGCTTCAAAGGCTAGAAATGATTCTTTGATCTTCCAAAGCTTGTAAATGAGAGCAGTGTCTGCAGGACGCATCACATGTCAAAACAATCACAAGAGATCTAAATGGAGTTCTGAAGCAGCAAAACCCTTAAAAAAGGAAGGAAAAGGGACATACGTAATTCAGACAGTCAGCCCAAACAACAGCATGGTTGTCTCAGATGTTTTTAGCAGACATTGTACAATAACTTATTAACTTCAAAAAACCCTTTTTGAATTGATATCTGAATTCCTGAAAAATGAGGAAGGTGACTTTTTTTTTCAAAAAAAAGAGAGATGCGGACCTGGAATTGGAAGGATTTCAGTTTGTGCAAGTTTCTGAAAAGATCACAGCCCCAGAAACAGAGGAACATTTTTAGGTGGGAGGAAGTAATGAAAACCATTCTGAAATGTTTTTGTTGTGGTTTTCTGACCTTTTACCGAGCGCTCCAGGCCTGCATGAAATGTTGAGCTGTGGGGCAGATTTGTTTGCTGTTAGGTAAAGCATGCTCAGAGAACATCTTTATGATCACAGCTGTGGAAAAACAACGCTTGGAGTCCTTAGGTGGGCCCCGCCATGGCCAGCCAAGATTAGGAAGGCTCTTCAGGCTAACATCTGACTTATTTAACGTAGAAGTCTGGGCTCAGCTCTGCAGTGATGCTTAGCTACCTGGTTCACAATAGAAGAGTTAAAACCTTAAATACCTCAGTAGTTTTGGACCTGAATTCCTGAGAATGCAGGAAGGGGAGAATGTCTGAGCAGTACACTCGTATTCTTTCCAGAGATGTTGTTCGTACATCGAAACCAAATTGCTGAATTCATTTGTGTATTTGCTTATCTTAGAGTGCAGTACAGGACTGGAGGATATATCCTAGTCTGTGTGCCTTTTCTTCCTAATGTCTTGCCATCAATTACAGCCTTAGTTACCCATGTTTTCTGTTTCTAAATACATCTGGAGTTTTGTTTTTAATTATTCATTGAGACAGAGGCTTATTTTTCACCAGAGTTTCTGAATGTGCTCTCAAAAATCTTGGAGCCAACCTATGACAGCCAGAGGAAAAACAGGGCTGGACAATGGAGTCTGTGGTGTCAAGGCAGTAAAGAAATGAGGTAAGATTCAGCATTTGCTTCTAATGTGCTGTCTCAGGTTATCCTACTGGATTTTCGTAAAACAATTGCTTTTTATAAATGGGTTGTGACAAGCAATTGCACGCTGCTCCACCCATCTTAAGAAAGGAAGAGCAGAATAATTGAAAATAGGGCTGAGAGAGCTCTCAGGAGGTTACCAGGTCCATCTTCTCATCCAGGTGGGATTGGCTTCACCCTAACTACTCCTGGCATATGTCTGCCTCACGTGTTTTCAAAAACCTCCAGTGACAGAGGTATCACAAACTCCCTAGGAAATGTTTTCAGAGGTTATCTCTGCTTAATGTTAGAAACTTCTTTCCTCCTGCCTTGCTCATGTCTCTCTCTGGGCCAGTGTGACACCGTTGCTTCTTTCCAGGCTCCCAGGGAGCACAGGGGATGGTCGTTTCCTTTCTGCTACAGCTACAAGTCCATCTATTTGGAGACTGCTATCATGACTCCTCTTAGTTTTCTCCATTCTAGACTAAACAAATCCTACCCTTTTAATCTTTCCTCATAATTTATGGGGTTTAAACCTTCCTTAGTTTTTGTTGTTTTCCTCTGGACTCAGACTAATTGATCTGTGTCCTTCCTGAAAGCCTTGGTCCAAACCTACTTTTCGTTGGCTGTATTTTCTCACCCCGATACTTATTTTGCAAGGGGTGCATTGCTCATTGCAGCAAGGATTTGAAGGAGCCTTTGTTAAAATAGTCTTTGATAAATGTCCAGTCTTGGATCTGATCTGGTGTTCAGGTAGGCAGTACAGACTAGAGGAGCTTCAGCATATTTGCTGAACTCTGGTACCCTACAGAGTGCTAAATTTGAAATAGGAAGAGGAGGTGAAAGGAAGATGGTAAAAATATATAGTGGCATCATTCTCAAAGAAGTCTAACCCTTAGACACACCTTTTACAGATCTGCGTTGGTCTCCAGCTGTCTATGTCAACTGAACTTTCTCAAGTAGTGCATCTACAAAAGTGACTTCCCAGTGTGAGCCTCTGAGCATGAGAGTGGGTCAGGAGAGCCAGCTATGATGCACACTTGAGCTAAACAGCCCTACAAAATTCATGATGTATGTATTATGAGGGTTGGTCAAGAGGATTCTCCCCTCCTGGAAGAAATACTGACATTTTTGTCTTGTATTACGCTACTTTAATCCTGAAACCTGAATTGACAATGGCAAAATATCCACTAGGGTTCACAGCCAGGGTGTCTTAAAGGCGGTTTCTATGCCGGCTGAGTACAGTTAGCATGGAAAATGGTTCTCTTCCCAAAGCAGCTGAGAGACAAGATGGCTTTTCCAGTTACATAGCTCTCATAAAAGCCTCCAAAGCTTTTGAGGTTAGGCAGCCCAAACATCATCGTCTGAGTGAATTTTTTTTGGGGAAAAAAAAAAATTAGCAGATAATGGTTTTATTTGGTAGGAACTTTATTAATTTGAGAGGAAGGAAAAAAAAAGGTTAAAAAGTTGTTGTTGGCTATCCTCTCCACTGGTAATGTTAACTTGGAGATAAGGATCCCTTCAAAAATAAGCAATTATAATTGCATGAATATAATTTTTTAGGTTCCCAGAGCTTTTGCTGGGAACTGAGCTGATACTGCAGCTTGTGCTGGGTATCTGGAAAATAAAATGAAGGGAAATAGCTTTGCTTTGAGTATGTGAGGTTAAACTTGTTGCCACCTCTCTCGGTTTGGGATTTCTGCATCCAACAGATTGCGCACTTTTAGGTAAGCAGAGTTTCAGTGTTTTCTGCCATATAGTGTAATACCAAGCAAGAGAAAGAAAAGGAAGTTGGCTAATGGTGGAATTGTTCTGGTGTTTTCTCATACAACAGAATGGTAAATTGTTTTCCTTGGCTTTCTGGAAAATATCTGACCTTGATACTTCATATTCAATTTGTGTAAACAATTACAAAAGCATCTGAGCCAAATAGAAAAGGCTATTTCTTGAAAACCTGCAGGGAATGCACATGGGAATTTCCCACATGCTGTGCAATCTTAAAAATACCTCCTAGTAACCCCACAATATTAATGATTAACTCCGGAACTGTGAGTTTTTCCAGACTTCCAGTGAACTCAGTGATTTGTGTGTTCAGCTGCATGTATCAGGGAGAGCTAATAAAAAAAAGTAATTTACCACTTTTAGTAACTTGCATTTAACAAACAAATCTGCCACATTTTCCCCTTGAAATTCAGGGATTTCTGCAGATTGCTCAGCTGATAAATGTCACAGTACAGGAAATGTTGTTCTGTGGCTGAGCTGTGTGCTGAGATGCTCTCGCAAGAATGAGCTGGAAACAGTTTTGTTCTTCACAAATTACTCAAAGACAGAGCTGCTGTGCTCAGGACACTCACCCACACATTGCAGCACGAACCTTCAGAGAAGTGCTGAACATCGTTAGTATCTTGTTTATATACATCTCAAATTCAGTATTGCTGTTAGCTTGGTGAATAGTTTCTGTTACATTTGCTGAAGAAGAGAGAGAAGTAGCAGAGTGCTCCTTGAGAAAGTGATTTCCCAGAGCAAGCAGGGCTTCTTGTGCAAGGAGATTCCTGTCACACAAAGTCTGTTCAGCTCGTGGCACGGTGGGCAACATCGCTGACAGCAGTTTGCAAGTGCAAGCTGTTGCGTGAAGCTTTCTAAAGATGCGGAGTGCCAAACTCTCACCTACCTACACCAATAGCCTGTCCCTTAATAGTTAAGAATATTCAGCCTCTTGGATCACTTTTCTTTAACTTTACTGGTCTTGTTTAATGTAGCAGTGTAGTCTATCAACCATCCCACTGCACTGTTTGCAGTGGTGATAATATTTTTATCATCAAAATTTCTAGAGCGCAGCTTTTTAATTAATTCATCTTGAGAGATTGGAGCATGGCTGTCAGGGGTTCCAAGTCTGTACTCATCTTTACTTGGCCAGAATAAAGCTGTTTTGAAGTACTTTATGAACTAGCACACCTCCATATTGGGGTGTTTTTACTATCAAGATATATGTATAATCTAGTTGTATGTATATAATATAATCTCTCATTATCTGTCTACCTATCTATCTACCTACCTACCTACCTACCACCTATCTGTATCGTTGCTCCTCTGGATACTTCTTGAGTTGATATAATTAGTTTTTTACTAGTGGGGCAGCCCCAGAATCCTAATGACACAATCACACACAATTCACAATCAGACCATCAGAGCTTTTGTGCGGTGGAAGCTGGGAACTTACCTGCCTGCAGTCAGCAAGGCTAAATATCTCTACAAACTGGACTGGGAACCCAGGCAGCTGGAAGCAGGTGGTAGTAAAAAAAGAATCAAGCTTTAGTTGCACAGAGAAGGAGAACCTGTTTTTCCTTCTGGATGGAAAGATGTGTGTGTGTGCACGCTCGTACGTGAAAGACAGGGATGAGGGAGCAATGAGTTTCTTTCTTGTGATTATCTTCTTTTGGGCTAGCACAGAAATGAAACAGAAGACACAGCCTTGCTGGACATTTGGTGGGTGAAAAGGTTTGTGCTTATGGGGAAACCGCAGAAAGTCTAACAGGTAGGGTGGTGGGTTTGTGTGCACAGACTGGGTCTCCAGCAAGCTGCACTGAAAGCTGTGTTTGACAGTATCAAGGTGATTAAAATTACTTCATGTGATGAAGTACTCCTAAGAACTTACGCTAGTTATGAATCTTGCATTATTTAATGACTGTTCTTGAAACTTTAGCTCCTGTGAGCACCTCATTTAATGAAAACATGGATTTCGACACGGTCTCCCATAACATCCTCCTAGGGAAGCTCAGGAAGTGTGGGCTGGATGAGTGGTCGGTGAGGTGGATTGAGAACTGGCTGAATGGCAGAACTCAGAGGGTTGTCATCAGCGGCGCTGAGTCTAGTTGGA
>Ga0065711_1031800_pt1 | contig 28708 bp, 10 predicted proteins | sample Hoacrofraction12_FD_59098 | JGI IMG/M metagenome (GOLD analysis project Ga0065711, IMG submission 59098) | Hoatzin crop microbial communities from Cojedes, Venezuela - Epithelial fraction 12 v2 (version 2) | ecosystem: Host-associated > Birds > Digestive system > Esophagus > Crop | place... | reverse complement strand
CAGCCTGCTGTAGGTGACCCTGCTTCGGCAGGGGGGTTGGACTAGATGACCCACAGAGGTCCCTTCCAACCCCGAACATTCTGTGATTCTGTGAACTTTGGTGCGGCTAAACCAGGGAAGTGACATTCTTGCTGTACGAGGGGAAGGGCATAGCTGTCATAGGTAGGGATGTTTGCAGGGACATGTGGCATGCTGGCGTAGCTACAGTGGCTAGAGATGGTCTGTTTTCATGCTCCAGCCTGATAGTTGTGCTGGCAAAACTGTAGTCTTGATTTGCCCTGAATGGCATGAAGAAATATTTCTACAGCTCCATCGCGAATGAGCGGGTAGGTCACTTAAATGATCGCTCAAAGGTTTTGCAAGAAAAGATTTTCCTGAAAATTTAGAAAATGTAATCTTACAAAGTTCATTGGCAAGGTTCATTCTGTTACTTATCAAATGAATGGAATACAAAATCGAAGGAGGTTTTGAGTGGAAAACTATTTATATGGAGTAAAAGAAAAGGGTAAGGGAGACCCTCCTATTGAGTCACCAGGTTCGGACTTGACCCCCTTGCTTTCTAAACTCCTTCTCAGGGAGGAGCTTAGGTGCGGCTGGATCCAGAACCAGCCTTACACCACAACGGTTTATGACTAAGGAATATGCTTAGCAGAAATTCAGGGTGTGTTCACAGATTAAAGAGAGAAAGAGAATCACAGGAATTTAGCAGCTTTTAATCACTGTTTAACTTAGCATTTACTGAGTGATTGAAAAGAATTTGCTATTACAATCAAAGTAATAGAATATTATGTTTTGAATCGATACACACAATCATAAAAATTCCCCTCAAGTTCAGTGAAATACTTCAAATCAAATGATTTCTCAACAGGTGAAGGTTGAGTCTGGAGATCAGCCCAGGTAGTTTGCGAGTTACTGAGAGGCATCTCACCCAGAGGGAGTTACTGGGCGCAGCCCACTGCGGACCAGAAGAGCTCAAAGGGCCTTCCTTTGGTACTGCTGTTTGCAGTGTCTCAAGATGATTGACTTTAGGCATCAGTGATTTTCCGTCCTGGTCACAATCTACATGATGCAATCCTGATATTTAGACAGAAACTGTACAGTTCTAATACGATCCAGAATGTACAGTTCTGACATTTACCAAGCGGGTGCAACTCCAGGCATCAGGAGTTTCAGGTGCAGTCAGGGAGCGCCTGATCAGCCCAACTCACTGCTCTTGTACAAAGACGAAGAAGGTGCCAAGTTGCCCCGATTCAGTGCACACCAGCTAACTATTCTTACAGTGCAAGCAAGAATACAATGTTGGCTGATTCTGGGATTGCCAGGTGGGGGGGCTGCACCACCACAAGCTCTTTTTCTCTTGTAAAATGCTTTGTCATATGCTTTATGACCTGGTGGTTCTATGCTTTGGAAGGGGTACACGCATATTGATTGTTTTTCATGCCATGTTTTGAGTGTAATACATTATTTTATGATTATATATGAATTTTTATTCATTTCATTATTCATAGCTTCTTATTTCCTGATACATCAAAGGAATAGATAGAGCATGACTAACATTTTTTGTAGTCTTACAGTTACTGATTGTATGTTAATTTTAGAATTCACTCGTATTTGAAGTGACACTATTTCTGGTTTTGAATATAAAACATGTTTACTAGCTGAAAACCATAAAATTGACTTTACTTGGAGTGATGAGTTAGAAATTATAAAAGCTTACCTCTTCTTGCTGACAAAGCAATCCATCTAGAGTTGTATGCAGTTTTTGGTGTATGTGTATTTTAAGAATGCACTGCCGTTTGACAGTTTACATTTTTCCAACAAGTACTTTGCCTTGATGTATTTGGTGATGTTTGTGTGTGTGTCCATCTTGGGGAATTATATGTGAAATGTAATTTTCACTTGGAAAAACTCAATAAAAATAGCTTCACTTACTTGAGCTTAGCAACCAATGGAGAAGTATGTACAGTGTTTGTATCACTATTTTTTAATGCCGTAATTATGCATGGGATGAAATAGGTCCTTAAGAATGGTATTAGGACTGCTTTTTGAGCAATGATTTGAGCATTGCATTCAGCAGTGACATGTAGCAAAATGTGGCAGGGCATCTGAGCATAAGTCACCATCTAGTGTGTACCATTGGGAGTGTGGAATGAGCTGGAGAGGTAGAAAAAGAGAATACTGAACACTGGGTATTGCAGCCACCAGCAGTGGAATGGTTCTGATTAGTTAATGTCTGTGGTGCCAGTCAAGCCTTAGACAAAAGAGATGGGGACCACAAACTGTCTCCCTAGTATATACAAAGTGAATAAAGAAGGTGTTCTGTTGCATGAGCAACCTGTCATCATCATCAGATGATTAATTTCTTTGTTTTCTGAGAAATATGGACTAAATGCCATAGTCTTGCAGCCTGTTATAACTAACAGGCCTCATCTCAAGAGCAATAGGATTTGTCTCAGCCAGTTAATCACATTTTTAATTAATACCATCTTAATCTGGACGTGTAATACAGGTCGGATGAATCAGTTCGTAAATGTGCCGGTTTCTCTCCGTTGACTGTGATTGGAATCCAGATGACTTCTGCAGATGTGGATGTCTACAGAAGAGATGTCTCGCTTAGTTTTACATGGCTTATGTCATTGGGATTCTCATGTGCCAAACCTTAATGGCCATGTCATGAAATTCAGTTGACCATAGTAATGTTTAGAGACTGTATTTCAAGAACGGAAGTAAAATGTATCAAGTTTTTCCATTAGATATCTAGTGGTATGTACTTAGAAATTAGTGTTACTAGACTATAAAGTCTGTAAGACAGACTACTGAAATAAGCAATGAAGGAAAGGAAATGGCATATTTATAACCACAGAGCCTCAGCTTTGGTATAATCTTGAAGATAAGCCAAGGCAAGATAAATACAGAATTGTAACCAGAGGAGTAAGTTTCTTATCACAGATAAGAATAAATCATTTTAAAATTTGGGCAGATGGCCACTAGCCCAGAGAAGTTCTTAAATATATTGTATGTAATCAGTGATTAAGAAGAATATGTAATGAAGGCACCTGCTGATAATAGTTAATGAGAGTGACTGAAATGAGCTTCTATCAAAGAAGGATGAAGTTAGAGCAGAGACACTAGATGGCACAGAAGACCTCAGGAACATACTCCCTTTCTGGACTGAACCTGCTTCAGGCTACGTGCAAGAGATTGATAGGATGATTCAGGATGGACATGGATGAGGCTAAATTCAGCTTCTTTTGTGTGGTCTGGAAGAGTGTTAAATGTTCAGTAGGCTGTCCAAGACCTTTCAATTCTGGGATGACAACATCAAAGCTGTCAAATTAATTCCTGTTTTGTATATTTTTTTTTTCATCTAGAGGTTTGATCGGAGGTAAGGGCAGGATGTAACTGTATCTCAGGTTGAGACAGACTATTCATACACCCAGCAGCACACTGTACCGTAATACAGATTTGTTGACTCCCATGTACACATGCGTGCGGTAAGGCACAGAGGCTGATACCAGCTGAAACAAAGTAGTGATTTGTGGGCTGTGGTGCTTACTTGGCACATTATTATTGTTGCTATTTAAATAAAATCCTCTATAGTTTATTTCAGGCAAGACTGAAGTAACTACAGTACCATACAGCAGTCAGTAGGAACATTTTGTTTGTGTAGAGGTAAAATATTATAGTTGTTCAACAGATTGCAGGCTTCCTTTTGCTGGCATTTGCAGTTATTTGGGACCAAATCCAGTTCCTAGTAAACTTGTTAGGAATCTTTCAGTCAGTTCCAGAGGGACTTGTATCACTTTTTTTAAAGTTTTGGAAGATGCCAGGTTTTATAAAGTTGGCATTTTAGTGTTTGCTGGGTGCCTCATATGGTGAGGACCAAGACTTCCTTTGGGACTCTGCATAATATGTGCAATGATGGGCTTTGCCATGAAATTGTCTTAATTGGATGGGGTAATGAGGAGGTTAATGGGTCCACCTGGTTACTACTTTAGAAGTTGTTTGTATAATAATACAAGAAATATGGGCAATAAACAAGAGGACCTGAAGTCTGAATCCGTGAGCAACAGTGTGACTGAACTAGCATAGCAAAGATGCAGTGAGAGGATGGGGAGGAGGAAGAAGCTGTTGCTGTTGTGTACTGGGTGCAGACACTTGTGCTGTGACCCAGCTGTAGAGGGAGCTGGGCATACTGATGTGCTATGAGTAATACTAAAATGGGAAAATCTCACGGGCTCCATCGTTACGCAGGCATTGCACAGACCACCAAACGAATCAGGCAGGTGGGGATTTTTATTGCCAGAGTACAAGGGATGGTGGTAATGGGAATTTTAATTAATCAGTCATCTGTTGGAAAACAATAAAGGAGAATACCGAGTGCCCAACATGTTTTGCAATGCACTTACGACCAAATTTTGAGACGGTAGGAAAAGCAATCAAAGGGGAAGCTATTCTACTGTACACCAACTCTAAGGGAGAAACTGTTCAAGAACAGGGAGAGAAAAGGCAGATTGAGCGAGAATTACCCTGGAATGACAAGAGCTCACAGATTTCAGGAAGGGAAAGAGGCAGAATAGCCATATGCAGGACACAGGACAGCTGGTTAAGCAGTGGGTTTTGAAAACAATATGTAAATCATGAGTATTACATGAGTAAACATAATCAAGCTGTTGTGAAAAAGGTATGGATGGGTGAAAAAGACATAGCCTGCAAAATCTATGGAGTAATTAATGTCTTGTACTCCATACTCTGCCTAACTCAAATGCTGGGCCTGGTTTTGAGCATCACACTTCAATAATGACAGTGGAGATAGTTAGCTGAAAAACATGACTTGTAGGGAAAAACCTGAAAAAGCAGAATTGTTTACCCTAAAAAGTAAAAGGAGGGAACAATTTTCAAGTATGCACCCCTTCCCCTCCACCCCAACCAAGCAACCAAGCAAAACAAAAACCAGAAAACCCCCAAAACCTCTAAACTCCCAAATACAGATGGAGTGATCTGATCTCTGCATCCAGTGTGGATAGCTTAAATTCTAACAAGAAATAATTAATTTAGACATCAGAAAAAAATTTCTGATATTAAGGTAAGATCAGTTAGAACAGATTAGGTGAGAAATTTATAAGCATATTAGAGATTTTTTAAAACACAGAAAACATGTCCAAAAATGAAACAAATGTGGCTTTGTTTCACTGGCAGTTCAGAGGTGATCTGCTATGGACTCTGTCAGCGGTATCTTCTGTGATTCGCTATTGAGTTTGTGGCATTACTTTGTATTATTACTCTGCTACATAATACATTTTCTGCTCTGTAAATCTTGTGAAACATATTGTACTTCTGAATTAAGATTATACTTTTTTTTTTATTTCAGTGTGTGCAGAAGCTTACAATCCTGATGAGGAAGAGGACGATGCAGAATCTAGGGTATTTAATGTTTTGAGTCAGATACTTATTTTTTCAGTTCTCAGGCACGAAATTTAGGAAGAATAATGTAAATGGTGTTACAGTTCCTTTCCAAAAACATAATTATTATAACATAGTGTAATAATCTCTTGAATTTTTGTGTTACAGGAATATTTAAAATTTCTCTGTAATAATCATCCATGTAGGATGTGAATATTATTCTAAATTACCACACCTTTGATACATGGTCTGTTAATGTTAATTTTTGTGCAATTATATTTGCCCAAAGAGCACCTGCTCGTAAAAGTACTTCTTTGGTGTCCTCATAAGCTTGCAGTAGTTTCCTCAATATTCTAGTGTTTTTCATGAGGCAGAAAAAAGGTAAATTATAAAATCGCTAGGATTTTCAGATGCAATAACTAATGAACTATATAATTTTTTTACTTATGTCACCCTTTTAAAGGCATTTGCTTAGCTTTTAATAAGAAATAGCAGGAGTATGTCTTTAAGACAAGTTTAAATGTTTATATTCTACCTAATTTCTGGCTTGTAAAACTGTCAAAAAGGTTGTCCTGTAGTATCAACGCTTTGAAACCCAGCATGCCTTTTTAAGCATACGAGTTGAATGAAGAACTTGATTGATACATTAACCAGACATCAGGAATGTAGTAAATCGCTGGGTCACTCGGATAGTGTCAAGTCTGTTGTTTACTGTGTGAAACTACTGATATAAATTTAATATAGCTATTATTTCGTAAAGTATTCTTTGGGAAGTAGTCATGGCAAATGGCTAAATCTAACAGTGGTGCTTTTTATAAAACATGTATGCTTCAAATATGATTAGAGAGTAGCAGAGTAATGTTTATGAAGCAATAGTTGAGATAAAGGTATCCAGAATGGCTTGCAGAAATGAACTAGTTTCTACACATGTAAAGATCTTATTAGCTTAAATACATCAGTGCTTGATTTGCTAACGCTGTGGTGATACAATGTTATCATGGAGTGTTTATTCAGATCCTGAAGGTTTTGAAATGGAAGTGTTATGAAGGATGGCCAAAATATTGTGTAAAAATGCTTAGCTGAATTAGCTTAGTCTTTCAACTAGTGTTGCTATATGGTAACCACTTTAAAGGTTTTTCTGTTGTATTCCTCAGATTATTCACCCTAAAACAGATGATCAAAGAAACAGACTGCAGGAGGCGTGCAAGGACATTCTTCTTTTTAAAAACCTAGATCCGGTAAGAGATTCTTTGTAATGAGCAACATTTAGCAGTACTGCTAAGAATTAATTCTCTTGAACTTTTGAACAGAAGTTTACGGATTTGTATTTTGTGAGCTCTTATGTATGCTTTCTTGACCATTTCATAAACTCCAGAAATGCCATTTTTATAACTGATACATTATATAGAGAGAGCCTTTTGTTCACCACCATGAATGATAGTCTTGAAGTACATTACTATGAATGTATACATTAATATGATTGTAAAGTATTGTATTTTCTTATTTTAAATCTTCTTGCTGTACATTGATGTATATAAACTCATCAGTTAACTGGAACCTTTAAATTGTTTCTACTAGTCAGTTTTTAACATCCAAAATTGTGCCAAGTGCTCCATCAAAACCTAAAATTACCCCCAAAGCCTACAGTTTAGGTATAGATGTAATTGAACAAGCAAGTTATGAAATAGAGGGAAAGAGAAAGGCAATAGCGAGGTGTTTACATTATTATTTCACTTAATATAGATACCATAAAAACACTACAGATCATTTTCTTCCATGCTAATTTTATTCTATTGCCTATAAAAATAATTATGGACTTTTAAGAAAGCCTAAATGCAATGAATGAGTGACCTGGATCAGACAAAGGTGATAATGCTACAAAAAAGCACAGAGCTGATTAAGGGAAAAGGTGAGTGTATCAATCAAAACATGCATCCTGAGGTTGGGATGACTCAGAGCAGACCAAATGCTTTCTCAAGCGAATTGATTCAGTGCTGTCAGGCGAGGGAGCATGGGGGAAAGGGAAATAATTATGTAGAGTTTTAAGCATGAGAACAGAAAGTTTTAAATTTGATTCAAGAGGGAGCTAATGGAAAGAGCAGCCTGCAGTTCTGTTTGAAAGTCAGGTGCTGTTCCTGCGAATGCACGTTAATTCATGCAGCAGGTTTCCAGCTCCTGCTTTTGTCTGCACGAAGGCTGAGCCCTGACCCTGGGTGCCTGTTCCCAGAGGGGCCCTGGGGAGCAGTGAGTCTCAGACCCCTGGAGTTAGAGCTATAGGAGGGCATCAAAAGCCTCAACATATGTGCTAATATGTGTGCATTCTTGAGATAGGAGGGATCCTGACACAGATTTACTGTCTCTCTCATGCTGTCTGTTTAGTGGGTAGTTAATGAGCTGTTCACTGCACATGTTCAAGCTAAAGTCACCAAAACATTTGCCCCTTCCACTCCTGAATTATTTTTATGCATAACTTCAGGGATGCAAAGTGGTTTCTGGATATCTGCTCTGGATGTGAAATTGCTTTATTACATTTTTTCCTTATTGTTGCTGTGTCCTGGCTTCCACTTGGCCGGCCCATTGTTATTTTAGCCTGCCAGTGGCATTTTGGCACACCCTGCTTGGTTAGTCTCTGAGCATTTCTCTCTAATGAGCCCTGTGACCCAACAGGTTGTTGTGTGCTCCTATAATCTGCCGTGATGTTAATTTTGAGCTAATGCTTTCCTGATTCTGGCTTTGCACAGTTTCTTGGTAGTATCTGCTTATAGTAGCAATCCTCTGGGTAAGATCTGCTTTCCCTTCCAATGAGAACTAGATCTTCTGGATCTTCTGTCTAAATAGTCATCAGCCACTTGGTCTGCAGGATAGGCATCTAATGGCTTCGTATCAGCTCTGTTGTAATGTTGTGTAGACATAGAGCATTAAACTGTTCCAGTGTGGGCACTTGATATAACCCTTCCAAGGAATATTGAGGAATTACTTCCCCTGTTTGTGGAGGTCTTGTCAGGACTGCGCTGCTGTCTCAATACGGTATCCCCTGGATGTTTTGAACTCCATTTTTTGTGTCTGAATCAGTTACTTGTAATTGAGAATAGTTCCCACAGTCTGTTCCAGGTGTTTAGCAGAAGGCTTCTTCACTGAGTCCTCCTCTTGTGGAGCTCTGCAATCCGAAGCCTTGAAATCTGCTCCTGGGATCTCCCAGTTCTTGTTTACTCCGCTTTGCTCAGATTGTCTGGTGGATTAAGACCACTTCCTTCTGCTTTAAATCCTTCACAGACAGTGTTCTGGAAAGTTGAAAAAGATAATTTTTGTAAAGGAGTTTTTCATTATAATAACTTTACTTATAAAAGGCATTGGAAAGCTACTGAGCTCTGAAGATAGCAAGAGTATTAAAATGTAGCCTCCTTCAGTCTGGCTTGCTCCTTCTGTGGAGCCAAGATCTGTAGTCCCAAGGGGACTTCTCCCACTCCTCCTTCCTGTTCTGCTGCTAGGTAGTGACTCAAGAGCTCTACCACTGTAGCTGAAGTAATTTAAAAGTTCCTATCCCAGCTTTCTCCCTCGCCTCTGCCTCTCCATGCTGCAGCACAAGTGCATGTGGTGCCAGCTGCTGCAGTTCGCTCTCTAGTGTATTAGCAAATAAACTCCTTCATCGTGGGGAGAGAGAGTATTTGCAGCTGCTAAAGCTGAAGTCTCTGGAACAGAAGTCAAGCTGTGTATCGATAGCGTCTCCCGCTCCCACTGTATTTTTCTTGTGCTGAACTTCAGCCTCTTTCTGCTATAGTTCTGTGTGTGGAAAACACTGTTTCAGAGGTCAGTGAGTTAGAGGGGAAGAGATAATGTAAAGTGCTTAATGGCTTTTCTCTGGTGGCCTTTTAGCAAGGTGTCAAACACGATTCCTAGATAGGGCACCACTCTGAAATACAGTACAACAACATGCCCTAAGGTACCATCAAAATTGCATTCAGTACATGATGCTAAATAGAGTCCACATTTTCTGAAAACTTCATCCCACCCGAACACACTGTGTTTTAATTTGAATGGAAGGATACGATAAGGGTGTCATTAAAGCAGAAGGAGAAGTTGCAGTAGTTAGGAGCTGACTTACAGTACTGCTCAGCATTTTAATTAAAGAGTCCATCTGAACAGACAAGAGCCTTCACATAAAAGTGAAAAACAGCAGAACCATTTGAATGTGAAACTAAACGAGAGAGAGGAGAAAAAGATAACCTTCAGACTTTGAGACAACTTAGGACTTTCTAAACACACACAACACTGTCTTGAGTCTGCATTTACCTGATAGCAGTGTTTGAGTGTCAGATAGGTAAACTTACAGACAAGTATTTATAAATGTAAATATTTCATATATTGACTCATTGAAAATACAGCATGGTATAAAGGAACACCAGCTCTGGTACAACTCCCTGCACAGCACTCTGTTTTAAAGGCCAACTCTTATAAATTCTGTAAAATCTGTGAAGTTACTTGAATTTTCTTGAAACTTTCTTTAACTTTGTGGGTCAGTGAGGATGTGACATGTCAACTAATGTCAGTTCAGCAAGGCATTCCTGAGTTAACTCCCTTAAATAAAAAGTACTTTTAAAGAATTGATAGCATTCTTTTCACCATTCTGGGGGCTTAATCTCTTCCCATTTGGTTGCTGTCACTCAATATCAGTTTTAGCTACGCATAACAGTATTGAAAAAATTACTTGAAGAGAAGAATAAGGATTGAAACATGCACGTGCAGCAAGATGAGGGAAAGAGGTTTTTGCAGAACTCTTTGGCTACTTTTTAGAGGACCAGATCAGGAAAGAATCAAGAGAAATTCTAGGAGCGGAACTGTGTAGATGAGTGAATTAGAAGAGAGAAAGGCACATTTAGATGTTCATTTTCGTCTCCCCACACTATTAATCTAACCTGTGTTGGATTAACTTGTTCCACTTCTAAAGCACTTCTTCCTGTTGTTCTTCCCAGAAAAACCTCTTCCTATTAGACCACAGTATTATTTCTTGTTCTTCTCCATTGCCTGCCACACCATTGCCAGAAATCCTAACATTACTTTTGTTCTCCCAGGGTTCCCGTGATGTGCCAGGCTGCTTGCTCTATATGCATGCACAAAGCATGTTACCACACCTTCTCTTCTGTGCTCCAGATGCTGGAGGTTACTGGCAGAGGAATCAGAAGCTGCATGCCCTTTCACTTCCGCTTTCACTTTGTATAAGTCAGCAAGGAGAAAACAAGATGATGACCAGATGCCTTGGGCCGTTACTGAGGATAAGGCCCAAGTTGCTAGTACTAGAATTTGTCTCTGTTCAGCCTAGCAACTGTTTTATGGCTAGGAGGAATAGCAGCAACAGCAGCTCATCTAGTGGCCAATGCAGGCGTCTATAGTTCCTTTTTGCAATGCAATTTAGAGAAGTTACTCTTTTGGTTTTGCCTTTTAAGAGGAAACTTTGCTGGGCCTGATTAACAACAGGTTATTTGGTTTGGCTGTTATGACCCATAGGCTAGCAGTTAAAAAACCTGATGAACCTATCATCAGTGTCACAGGATGGCTCAAGGGACCGGTACCATCAAAGCTGTGCTGCACCCTTGCACTTAAAGTTTGAATCCTTTCTTTTGCAAAAATCCGCGAACAGTGTTAGATCATCTGTTTCCTTTCAGGGAAATTTTGTTCTGGAGAGCTTTGCCCTGCTAATGCTTGTAGAGAATATTTCAAGTAGGTCTTGACCCTTTTCTGAAAAGTAATAAATTATACATATTCTTCACAAATAGGCAAGAGCAATTTCTGGGCATATTGCCACTTATGCACTGGGGGAATTATTATAAGAGAGCACAATATTGATTAATCAATTAGAATTTATTAACTCAAAGGAAGATGAAAGAAAGCATAATGCAAATATGTTTTATGAATAGTGGACTCATACTCAGAAGTCCAAAGCATTTGTTGAAAAGCGCTGCTAACAGAAGATTCTCATAATACTCTTTATGTTCTTAAAAATTTTGGTGAAAAATTAGGACTACAGATGTTGGAGCAATTTATGGGAATATGTATATATTCCCATAATATATATATATATTCTCATAAATATATATGAGTAAGCCCCAAATGCCTGAACATGTTAATACTCTGCCCTCTTAAATGGGACAAAAGTCTTTGCAAACTAATCAGTTCCCGAAGAAACAGACCTGCACTTAATCCTCTGTTTTTTCCTAAGGCAAAATTAATACTTAAATCAGATCTAGCAAACAGGGATTCTCTCCACCTTGCCTATTGTATTAGCAATAGTGTGGCCAGCAGGAGTAGGGAGGTGACTGTGCCCCTGTACTCAGCACTGGTGAGGCCACACCTGGAGTACTGTGTTCAGTTTTGGGCCCCTCAGTACAAGGAGGACATTGAGTTGCTGGAGCATGTCCAGAAAAGGGCAGCGAGGCTGGTGAGGGGTCTAGAGAACAAGTCTTATGAGGAGTGGCTGAGGGAACTGGGCTTGTTTAGCCTGGAGAGAAGGAGGCTGAGGGGAGACCTTATCGCTCTCTACAGCTGCCTGACAGGAGGTTGCAGTGAGGTGGGGGTCAGTCGCTTTTCCCAAGTAACTAGTGATAGGACAAGAGGAAACGGCCTGAAGTTGCATCAGGGGAGGTTTAGATTTGATATTAGGAAAAAATCTTCACCAAGAAGGCTATCAAGCACTGGAACAGGCTGCCCAGGGCAGTGGTTGGGTCACCACCCCTGTAGGTATTTAAAAGATGTGTAGATGTGGCACTTAGGGACGTGGTTTAGTGGTGGACTTAGCAGTGTTAGGTTTATGGTTGGATTCAATGATGTTAAGGGTCTTTTCCAACCTAAATGGTTCTGTGATTCTATAATGACTTATTGAAGGTGTTCTGCAAAAGAACTGCCCAGTGTAAGGTGCTTTCATCTTTGGCTTAAGAGTTTTGGAAACTATTTGCAACTCTGAATTATTTCTGCTCTTTTTTTGGCAAACTACTAAAAAGAATCAGCCAACTTGCTCAGAAGGCTGGTTACAAAATATGAAAAGTGTTACTGAGCCTGACTGGTGGGCATGTGCATGATATTTGAGAGGCAGAATGCTAACTTAACATATAACTGTGTGGAGGAAGGTTAAGGTATATTCTCAAGGAAAATATTATTGCTTGAAATTATTGATTATACATTGAAATATAAATTAGATTCTTTGACAGTGAAGAAATAAATGCCTTTTCATTAGTTAACAAGTGGATATTACGCAAGGGAACTAAACATTTTGAATTGTATCAGTAGAGCTCTTAACATTCATATTGAAGTTCCTGGGGAGTATACGTACATGGTTTTGTTCTGAAAAAGAAATGCAGAGAGCTGTAGACATGAATTCTGTAATTTTCTCTTCCTCTCCAAGGTCCTGACTTGTTGATTAAGAACTCCTTTTCTTCCCATGGTTTTCCTGCCTATGTTTTGCTAACTTTTTCTCTCTTCCTCCCCTCTTGCCTTCTGGTATTCTATCCGCTTCATTACCTTCTTAATAGCATACTGAGCATTAATTCATTGACACTTCATATTGCTCAAAGTGAGGATAAGGTGGCCAACAGGATGCCGCTTTAACTTGGGCTCATTTTAGTGAAATGTTTGTAGGAGTAAAGAATAAAGTGGTTCATGAACTCAGTTAGGGGCCGTGGAAGAATTGTGGATTCACTTTGTTCATATAATAGTGTTTTGGAACATGATAATTTGACAAGTCATATGAGATAGGCAAGTCTTGTTATTACTATTGTACTGAAGTGCAAGGCAATCTTATGCCTGCTTAGGTTGTGCAGGATGTTTTGGATCTAAAAGGGAAATGAGCTGAGATTTCGTGTCTCACAAGGAGCATTCCAGCAGCACACTCATCCTTCTTTTGGTGGATTCCCAAAGCATATATAATCCCAGCATACCATCCAATACTTTTGGGATTTACTGCAGCCATCTTAATAGCTGGAGTTTATCAACTCCTGTCAAATGCCAGATTAAGATTGTTTCAGTTTGCTGTCAGAAGCCACGTCAGTTTAGTTGTAGAGATGTAGCTGTTCCTTCTGTCTCCTGAATACCTTTTCTTAAATAGCAGAGAAGGATATTTTTCAGAAGTGACTTTTTACGTTTCTCATTGTCATGACTTCTGGTGACAATAGTGTCCTACTTTCCATTTTATCTACAGTGCCTTTGTTGATTCAGAATGGGTAGCACTTTGTTGAACAACAGACATTTGTATCAGCAGTTTAAACACTGATGCTTTGTGGAAGCCCCAGTCTTTGAGTGGTGGAGTTTAGTATGGAGAACTTTGTTCCTTTTTCTTTACAAAACAGCTCACAGTAAATTTATAAATTGATATTGAGAAGACACATACCTGGTAGTAAATCAGTTCGTAGTCTGGCAGTTAAAAGAGCTGTTGGCATCTGGGAAGGGCATGTCATGGTCTACCAGCTCTCCTGAATGAGTCAAAAGCTGTCTTGCAAGGACATACAAGTGACTGGATTTTTAACCTGTGTGAAATGTATACTAAATAAAATGCAGTTTTAGTTATACTCAATGTCCATGTCTAACTGATTTTTTTTTTCCAAGGAATTGTCTTGAGATGTAATTGCCATGTTTCTTTGTTGACTTGAAAGAAATTGAGGCTAGCTATTTTCAAATAATGCAGCATGCATCTGAAGGACAGTACTTTATGTGATACGAAGTATACATTAGGAGAGTTGTGAGTGATTATTTGCAGTTTTTCACTTGACCTGGCAAGAAGGATAGAAGCAGACACTGTTCCAGGGGTATGCCCCGTTATCATTCCTGTCTGGGGCTTTGTTCTTCTGAATCTCATGCCATGTCTTTTGTTTGTAACTAACTGTAAACATGCACACAATTTTGTACATTTCAGATATGAAATGGCAGTACATCAGGCTTACGCACACCTTCCTTATGCATGGCTATCACTGCAGGCCTAGATTCATAAAGGTACCTGGTATCTGAGTTGCACTTTAGGCATAGTAAAATATTTCCTAGCTCATAACAGAGTGATTCATAAAACCTGTTCGTAGGTTCCTGCTGTTCATAGGCACCGTGATAAGTACCAGAGGTACTTATTTATTTAATTTTGACATTAAATTTCTGCTTCTATGCTAGAGGTTCATGCGGCTACCATGGGATAAAGGGAAGGAGGGGGCAACTACTTTTTGCCACAAGTGTGTAGTGTTTAGAATACTTAGCACAAGACTATCAGAGAGCATCAGGCTCCTAGTGAAATGTTGATGAGGTGCATCTGTGTAACTGCCATTGAAGAGACAGAGCTTGCAGGAGCACAGCGAAGAGGACAAACTAACAGAGACTTTGCAGTTGAAGTCATTTGTGCAGATGGGAGTTTGAAGAGGAATTGGAAACAGTGCACAAGACAGTGTGGGACTGCTAGAGCTGGTGCAATGACAGTGATGATGGGCCACAGGGAGTGCTCTCCAGCACCAGCTGGACCAGCCAGCCGTGGCACATGTAGAGTTTCAACCCAGATCCAGAGGTAGGATGTCGCCGTCTTGGTCTCAGGCTGCTGGGAGTGGCAGGCATCTCTCCTGAAGTCTGGGGGGCAATGGGGCTTCACCTGTGGGACATGTGCTGTGGTCAGAGTGCTGAGCTGCCAGCTGAAGGAACTGCAGAAGGACGTGAGAAGGACTGCGTGGCATCAGGCAGCATAAACAGGAGCTTGACGGCATCTTTCAAGGGTGCGCTAAAGAGACAGGAGTGTCTTTCTACAGCAGATGGAGACACCAATCTGTTGACCAGACCTGTTCTCAGTGGTGCCATGACGGGAGAAGACACAATGCCCACAAAATGAAATACAAAAACATCTTTTTAACTACAGGAAAAGCATTTTTTACTGTGAGGGTGGTCAAATGCTGGAACAGGTTGCCCAGAGAGGATGTGGAGTTGATTTACATGTTTTGGGACTAAAGAGCTAAGAATATCTGCTAACTGTTTTTTACTAGTTATCAATCATAGTCATATGCCCCTTCATATTTAAATGTTTCCTTAGTTCAGTATTTTGAAGGCTTTAATTACAGGGAAGATGTCATTTAATTGACTAGAAATACAAATGTTGTTTGTCAGGAAATTAAGAAGGATCCCCAAAGGTGGAGTTGAACTGACTGCAGTAGATTATTTTGAAATTTTCCATTCTTGTCACTTTTATTCAGTTCAGTAATTGGTAACAACAAACTACATCAGAGGATGTTCTCTGTCCCTGAGGCCATGCAGTGCAGTATGACATACATACATACAGCTAAGCTCTCTGGCACCTTCCTCTCCTCCTAACCCCACCAAACCAAGCAACTAACCAGGGTGGTTTTACCCTTACTGGGAAGAAGCCCTGGCTCAAGCATTCCTCCAAACCATGACCAGGGTTTGTCAGGAGGGGTGATAACTGGCACAAGCCAAAACTGTACCAACTGTGCTGGTGATGGCACCAAGAGCAAACCAGCCCAGACTATACCATGTCAGTGTGTGCGTCCCTCCCCTGGTCCTGGTGAGTTTGTACTTCCTAGCTGTAGTCTCTGATTCTGACTGATCTAAATATGCAAAAGAACTTTGCTAGCATAGTTCATTTAAGTTGGTATAAAACTAGGGTAGGTACCATCTCGGCCTAAGTAAGAGAGGGAAGGAAACCACATCATCCCCACTTCAGGTGATGTGAGAGGATGTATCATGCCGGCTGATGCTGATCAGGGAGCTAATGCTCCTTTGCGCTCCTGCTTCCCAGCAGTCAAATCCACACTTGAAAGCAAGGGCGACTGAAACAGTAATGACGGTTGTAACTATGGCATGTTTATTCACTTGTCTAGTAAATTATTTTGTGAAATCAGGCTCTGTCATTGAAGTTCAGTTGTTAGAAAGATTTTTTTGAGAGAAACACAGTAACTACACTTCAAAGAAAATACCGTTATAAAACCTTGACACATGCAATTGGTTTGTATTGTGAATGTGTATTTCAGAAAATCTGACTTCCCATTCAGCCTTCTTACTTTTAAGGAAGTTTAAATATTTTCTCTATCACAAAGGGTGGTGATCAAAGTGTGCTTTCATTGCAACAACCCAAGGTTCCCATAATTTTCTCAAAAATGTTCCTTTTTTGAAGCATTTACATGCTTCACAGTTTAGAATGAAAAAAAAATCCATTGAATATATTAATCAGAGTATGTAAATAAAGGTTATATAAACAATCAAATTTCAAATTATTTACACTTTAGTTTTAGTTCTTTGTATTTGTAGAGTGCATTATCCTGAAGAAAAATACATGCTTTATTATATTTGAAAAAAATGTATTAAGATCATGAAATTTTAGCAGGTCACAAAGATTGCCCAACATACATGTTTAATACTACAGAATCTTTTAAATTTTATTTCTTTTAAAAAGCTTATCATGTTTTTAAAGTGTCATTCGTTAGAATATTAATTACCAGATTGCCACAGCATTACACATAGCAGATTTACAAACACTGATACAAATAACCTCTTCCTGTTTTCATTTTGTATGTATTTTTAAAGCTAGAACTGCTTTAAGGAAGAAGAGCTTTCAGACTGCACCATTTTACAAAATACCAGAATTAATTCAGTGTATGATAATGGATTTGCTTTTTAATTCTAAAATTACCCATCTTTATTCTTTCAAAGTAACTATGGAGGCTGCCAGTAAATGGAGCCTCAGTCTGGCAGAGAATCAAGAGGACTCACACGGAGCAAGCTGGGGAAGCAAGTTTTGTAATTCTGACGGTAACAGCAAAAAACACGTGTCTGGTTTGGTTACTGCAGTCTGCTCTATCTTAATTTTAGGTAGAAAACTTTGGGAAAGGGACTAGTTGTCTTTAAGTTAGTTGCAATTTATTTAGAATGTTGAAATACCTGTGCAATACTTCAGCAAATAATCGCCAGCTCTCAGATGTATTAAATACCTTCAAGTGTTTAAGACATTTTTTAAAAGGGGATTGTATCTGTGAATTCTACTCCATTGTCTAAAAAAGTCATAAATTTACGTACCAGAACAGTTGTGTTTTGGTGAGCTTGATTCATAAATATGAGATTGAAAATGTTTTAATGTGACATCTGAGATGAGGCACACTGAGTAAAGATCATAACTATTTGTATTATTCCTTCAGTACCACAACTCTTTTTAGTTTTAGTCTTTTTAGTTTAATCGTTTTTCCAAGATGTCTTGGGAGTATTTTAATTTATGAGGATCAGGGCCCATATAACATTTTTCTTGCATTTAGAGGAGAACATATACCCTCCACCGTCCCATTAAGTGTGGAGCATTCTGCATGTTGTGGCTTGTTTTCAGGTGGCAGCCAAGGGCTGTTGGTTGGGGAGCCACTTCACCAAGTCAGATGTGACGTAAGGGGAAGGCAAGGTGCTGCCTCAAACGCTTTAGACAGCTAACAGACATTAGGTGAGTTTTGCAAATTCTGTAGGACTTCCTTTTAGTTTACATAAAGGAACTGAAAAGACTGAAGTAATATTACCTATTAATTTAAGCATGAAATTTTTTAAAAGGCAACTCCTGTACCTAATTTTCAGTCTCTTCCAATGGCACCCACACACACTTTTCTCTTTCTCTGAATTGAATTATAACCCCTTCACTGATAGTAAAATGATCCTTCTTTTTGAAAACACATTACCTGTTTATACCAAAAAAAGGTACTGAAGAGAGACATAGTTAAATGATTCCTTGCTGGCCTAGGTAGGCTGCGTGACGTCTTACTGGATTTTACCATGACCAGCTGCACTGAGGGTGAGTGCTGCTATTCTCTTGGTCTTTGTGCCCACACAAAATGAACTCTGAAGTAAAATTGTATTAAGCTTCCATTTTTTAAAAAGGCTTGGATAACATGGTACTGCTGATTTTTTTAAAACCTTTGAGTAAGTGAAGAAATTCAACAGAGTAAGGATGGAATTAATTCCAACTAATTTTGTCTAAAAATTAAGTGTCTGTGAGTTATAGTAGATCTCTCTATCATCAGAGGAAAGAAAGAGGGAACTCTAGAGAACGATTCTGAGTTACCTAGTGTGGTTATCTCTGTCCATGGGCTGCAGGAGAAATCTAGGGCTGGCTTAGGCTGGTCTTGTTTGGAAAGGCAAATGCCATCTTTCAGTGGCTGGAAATGCTATGAATGGAACCACTGTAAAATGCGTGGGGATCTGAATCTACAGGCTTTTCTTCACTGCGGTTGTCACTAGAACTTGCTTGTTCCAGTATGACAGGTACTTAATAAGTTTCAAAAAGCAGAGGATAATCTTGTGTTTCTTGTCAGAATTTTAGGCATACTGCTGGATAAACTGAAAAAATGAATTGATTTATCTTTTTAGGATTCATATCGTTAATCCACAATGAGCTGTGTGTGCTTTTTTTTTTAGATGCGTATTGTTAAGTTTTAGCAGATTTAGGCCAAACAAGACAAATTATATTTAGTGATTTGGTTTTGCTGTTAGACAGTCATAGTTCAGGTGCTGACATTATGTTAGTCTGTTAACATTTCTGTTAACCGATTGTATTCCATTCAAATTAATAAAGTAGTTTTATAGCCATGTGTAAATTCTTCCCAATGAGCCCAGCATTTACTTACTCAACCAAAGCATTGCAGACCTTTCCAGTTATATCCAGCCCAACATTGTGCAGGCATCGTATAATTTTAGATTTTTAAAATACTGTACAATCATTTTGAAACTTTAAATTCTGTAAGATAGACAAATAAGACAAAACCAAGTAAGTGTATTGCTTGCAACAAGGGATGCCGGTTTTTTTATTTTAACTGTATAATATTTCACAGTTGTTAAGGGTGAAATTGTATCTTTGGATGCTTGTGAGCAATTTATATTGCAGACAGGATCTATGTTACCATTGGCAGAGACAGGAAGGGAAGCTGGGCTCTGAATACTGGAAGAGGAGAAAGCTAACACTGAATACTAAATAAAACTGTCTTTTTGATTAACCCACACATTTCTATAGCAGGAATGTTTTTATATCTCTAAGCTTTAGCTGCATATTTTGGAGGCTGAACAGTTAATTTGAAGAGCAAAATTTTTAAAAATGGCTGATAATTTCTTGTCTGTCTGTGTTCATTTTAAATAGGAACAGATGTCTCAGGTGTTGGATGCGATGTTTGAAAAGCTGGTTGAAGGAGGGGAACATGTGATTGATCAAGGGGATGATGGTGACAACTTCTACGTCATTGATAGGTGAATCGCTGCATCTTACTGTAGCGCAAAATATTATGCAAAAGTCCATTGAGAAATATTTCTTTACATACTTATATTTGATTCTTACATGTTTGCATGGAAGAAAGAAAAAAAGAGCACATGTGAACCAGTATAGCTGTGTCTGAGCTACAGAGCAGTTTTTGAAGGAGGCAGATTTTTCAGACGGAAATATGTCGCTGTCCTCTTTATGTATTGCTAGATCCCAAAGGCTGGGGTTTTTTACATGGAAAGAGATGTAACACAAAACACGATGGGAAAAGTTTTACAGCTCAATATTTGAAATTTCACTGCATTTTAATACTATCTGTAGACTTTCTGGTTCACATGAATATTATTAGAGCTCAAGTCTTGCATTCACATGACTTGTCAACATATACCATACAAATATTTAGCGTTAAATAAAATGATGGCTCAGCATCAGTGGGGATGGCTGTGTCATGTTTTACAAGATAACAGATTTCATGACTTTCCCAAAGCAAAACAAAAAATGATAGGGAGAAGAAATGGGCATTGTATTAGATAAATACATATCTTTATTTCATAATCTTATGTTGCTATTCATATACATTCGTTCTGTTTCATGCATCTCCTCTATTGCATTATAAGTTACTACTTTAAAATATTTTAAATGTTAAACAGCTTTAATTTTAATGTTAATGTTAGTTTAAATGTTAAACAGTATTAATTTTCAGTGATTATAACAGCAATTTTTGCAAAGACTTCACATTTGTATTCAGCATGTTTAAAATGAGACTAAGAAACAAACACTAAGTTAGATCTTAATTTTTAATACAGTTGTGGTGATCAATAGATCACTGTGAATCCAGTCTATCTTTAAACTGACTTAGTGTCAAAATTAATAACCCTATCCTTCCCTTTAACAAGTAAATTTTATTATTTATGAAAGTGATGGAGATGGCTTTGCAAGACATTTAATATCATTTAAACAAGCAGAATATGTATTTCAAATGCTCTATGTTTGGAATTCATAGTATAAAAAAATATAGTGAAAGGCTGTTTAGCGAAAAATGGGACTAGATTCTACTCACTGTATTTATATATTTTATTAACAGAGGTACATATGATATTTATGTAAAATGCGATGGTGTTGGGAGGTGTGTTGGAACCTATGATAACCGAGGAAGTTTTGGTGAGTTGGCCTTAATGTACAATACACCCAGAGCAGCTACAATTATAGCTACCTCTCCTGGTGCCATCTGGGGTTTGGTAAGTAAAATACTTGTTTTAATATATTATTCATTTGTTTAAAATATTTTATACGAATTGCACCGATATACTGTATCAGCATCAAAAAAATGAATTACAATTTTGGAAAATTTGGTTTTAAAACTTCTGAGAACAGTTGACACGATACTCTCTTTCTCCAGAATCGACAAAAGCAAACCTGAGGCTCAACAAAATACTGATTTTTTTTTTCTTTAAATAATTTTGTTTTATTCTATGTTAATGATCATTTCCTAAATTGCAAATCACTTGATGATTACTTTGACACATACATACAATGTTTTGCCACACCTTGATAGGAAACGCTTTTGGTTCCAGAGTAAAATTCAAATATGAGGCTGTTTATCAGTGTTTTACTGTCTGGATCTTTGACAACAATAATACTATTTACCAAAAGGCTGGGGTAGCCATCTTCCTGAAGAGGTATATGTCAATCTAATGACTGATCCCAAGATAACGTTCTCCTGTTGAAGCAAAACGCATGATTTTTCACCAACTTAATCCATATGACTTTGGGGACAATGGCAGAGTTTAGGGCACGATGGGAATGGCTACGATTGGGTTGTATTGGCCAGCAAGTCCCACCTGTAGCAGGGAGGGCTTGCAAAGCATTTCACACCTCTCTGTCACCAGGACACAGTCATATGAAGTGAAGAAAACAGCATACATGTAGTTTTGCCATCTGTCTGCTTCACTTGAATTGCCAGACACCGAGGAGTGTTCAGTTGGCTGGTTAGGGTGACAATGAGTCTTGTTCTGCTGAAATAGTAGAAAGTGGACTGTGACTGAAGTCCCAGACCCGTGTGTTTTTGGTTTGTTTGTGTAATAATATAAAAATCTCTTTGCATACATATCAATATGTATGTGACCTCAAGATAACAAACAAACTTTGTAAATTAAATATTTAGATATTGATGATTTCTTAAATATCTTAAATTACCCACTTGGCATCCATTGTGTACCCAATCTGTTTAAGGTAAATTCTCTACGCTCTGTACGGAAGCTCTGTATGTATTCTCTGCTGAAGGGCAGAGCAGCTTTTCACAACGTGAATCAATCAGGCACTTCACTTTAGAAGCTCTTGGTTGACCTCTAGAGGAATCTTTCTCAACTGACTGTATGAGGAGACGAGCTAGCTAGTTTGATGGCTACATTGAGTGACTAAAATAGGGTCGTTTGAACATATTCAGCCGTTTTCTAAAGTATTTTCTCCCACACACATATTTCCTGTTAATAAACTCTCTTTCTGTCTTTGCATTTACAGGACAGGGTAACGTTCCGAAGGATCATTGTAAAAAACAATGCCAAAAAGAGAAGAATGTATGAAAATTTTATTGAGTCATTGCCATTCCTTAAATCTTTAGAAGTAAGATTTTTATTGCGTTATTTTCATGGCTGTGTCAGAGGTAGCTGATAAGATTCTGCTTTTACAGAGTTTAAATTTGGAATGAAAATTTTCTCTGTAATAAAATTTTGCATAGTTTTGTTTTGGAGAAAGACCATATCTTTGATATTTCTAAATTTTCATGATAAAGAACTATTCTTAATGTTGTATTTTTTAAGAAAGCTGTATTTTTTTTTACCTTTACTTTCATTTTCTTAAGCTTAATTTTACTATATATTAGCCAATATAATTAAACAATAACTTTGGGAATGTCAACATATTTTCATTTAACAGCTATATTTTTTACATGCATGCTTTTCTTAAAATAATTTTTGAAGAGTGGAGATATATAGATTTACAAAAATGGAAGCTGTGTCAAAATATTGAGCTGTTAAGACTATAATGCACCCTCTGAAACATTATTCGCCAGTTCTTCCTTTTTTTAATGATTATCAAAACAGGAAAATAAATACACACTATTCTGTGCAAAGATTCATGAAAAGAAACATGAAAGGGCTTTCTAAATATAATGTCATAATGTTGATATTTGTTGTGTTTTGTTTTCTTAAATGAAGGTATCTGAGCGTTTAAAAGTGGTTGATGTGATTGGCACCAAAGTGTACAAAGACGGAGAACAAATCATTGCTCAGGTACAGTTTATTTCTAGTTTTAGTCTTTCTTTTCCAATAGCTAACAATTATCACTTTATCTATAGACAATACGTACTTTTAAACTATGTTTTTCTTTGTCAAACAAACCAAAAACAATCTTGTATCTAAGAGATTATTTTGTTTCAGAAGCTAGTATTTCACTTAAGGTACTTTGAAAAACATCCCTCTTTGTTAGTGTGAAAAAAGGAGTCAGTGTTTTTAGTATACTTAGAAATTCAAACTATATAAAAGAATGGTTGCTTGCAATTAGGAGCGCTGAAGACTTCCCTTGTTTCTGTTGTTACAATATGATAATCTTTTGAAGAAGAATGCAGAAGTAAACTCTTCAGGGTAGGCAACTGAAATTTGTCTCACCCCAAAATAATTATTGGATATCGGGCAGCCCTTGGAGACTTTTTATACTGGAAACTCTGTAAGGGAAATGATTTGGAAAGAATATAAAGGTGGAGAAACAGGAGTAAAATCTTCTGTAGCATGGATTTTCTCTGCATTTTGTATAAGGCACCATCAGCTATGTCTTTTCATTAAAAGTCCTTGCTGTCAGTTCTGTATACCTGATTTGATTATTATGTTCCTGGAGTATGGTTTTCACATTAGAAATGATTTCTTTTGCAACAGGTATCAAAAAGATGAGCTTCAAGGCACTAGCTGCAAATATTTTAATGTTACCATGAAACTGAAAAGGAAATTTCACATTTCCTTTACTCTCTCTGTTTTTTTTCTTCAACAGGGTGACTTGGCTGATTCTTTCTTCATTGTGGAATCTGGAGAAGTAAGGATTATAATGACAAGGAAGGTAAACATACCTAAAACACAGAACTTTATTTTTTTTTTAAATCTTAATATATTCTAAGCGTTAAATAGTAGTGCTACCAGTGTTACTAATTTTGTTTATACAATCCCGAGTTCAGCAAATCTCTCTCTCATTCTGTCTCTTCCTTTCTCTTTCTTTTTTTACCTAATATTTCAGGGTAAACAAGATGTAGAAGAGAATGGAGCAGTTGAAATAGCTCGATGCTCGAGAGGACAGTATTTTGGAGAACTTGCTCTTGTAACTAACAAACCACGAGCCGCTTCTGCCTTTGCTCTTGGCACTGTCAAGTGTTTAGGTATTGTTCAATAATATTTTATATCTAATATAAGATGATATATAATTTATCTGTTTGTTCTTGTTGTGAACTCTGTCTTTCTCCACAGTATAAGATTTAATTACATTTACCCAAATAAGACTGTTTAAGTACATTATGTTTTACTGTGCATTCCTATTTACGTTACTTATCTGCAAAAACTATTTGCAATTGATAACTGCTATTAGACACAAATTCTCCAACGTTCCTCTGATCACATGGAAGTAAATATTGTTTCAGGACAGTACAGAGAGTATTGCTGCAAACCATTTATAGCTATCAGATAGATGTCTAATACTCCGCAGAAAGGTGAAGTATTTCTTTTCTCAGTAGGCTGACTCTCATCCAAGAAATAACTGTGGTAAAAATCCTGTCCCATTTCATCACCACGACTTAACCTTTAACAAATCCTTTGTCTTCACCAGCTGTTAATTTAATCATTCCGTCACACTGTAGCCTTAGGCACAGGAAAAGCAAAGACCATAGGAGTTGTGCTCATAGAGAACCCTTCGCAGCCATTATTTTTCGTGGTCTAATGTTTAGCTCCTACATATTGGTATCTAATTATGAGAAAACTGTAAACTGCAAAGACAGATTTGGCATTCTTGAATGACAGTTTGATTACCAAGCCACTTACTTATAAAGGTATTATTTTTAAAAATCCTTACCTCCAAACACACAGAGATGATCAGGCAATAAAGACCAAAGATGACCGAGAGGAAAGAAAAAGAGGCAATGGTGAGGAAAAGTGTCGTGACCCAGTATGGGCAAGTCGCTAAGGTTGCTGGCACTTCCCAGTTAGCAGAGATCTTGAACTTTTCTCAGCAGCCAAGAAACTATAGGCCACCAGGTTGGAAGCTGGTTGAAGTACGAAGTTTCCTCCCTGGCCTACTGGCTGGAACTGTAGAGGATAACATGATGTGATCATATAAAGAAAATACTCTGGTTGGCTACGCATTGACATTGCACGTGAATTGCTGTCTCCAACTTTCGTACGTTTGCTGGGAAAGAAGTATTTATTACAATTTCCACTGTAGGTGGAGGCAAGTAAAAATAGCAAAGAAATATGCTAAATTAGACCCCAAATAACAGCCAGCACGTCAGCAAAGGATGGCGGTTTTTCGAAATGTCAGGGGTCTTAAAACTGTATTCTGTGGAGGAATACAGGGCCCTCCAGACTTCTTCAGCAGCTCTTGGGTGACATAATTCTTAATGTGAGAATATTTTCAAAATAAGAAACACAGCAAATTCTAAGTTTATGTGTGAAGTTTCAAGGCAGCAATGTGTTGATTGATCTTGGTTTTGCTGTGGTAAGTGGCTCTCTTCTGTGCAAACAAACTAAGCGTCTCAGTAGTAACTGTCCTGCCATCACTTGAAATTTTACATTGGAATGTCATCAACACCACGATTAGTGTCTGCAACTGACGAGCATGTTCTATTCTTTCTCCTTCTCTCTCTTTGTATCTTAGTTATGGACGTGCAGGCATTTGAAAGGCTTTTGGGACCTTGTATGGAAATTCTGAAAAGAAACATTGCAAACTATGAAGAGCAGCTAGTTGCTCTGTTTGGAACAAACATGGACATTGCCGATCCCAGTGCATGAACTAAACATTGGAGCAACAAGATCTGTTACGAGAATATAGCACAGTAGTGGTTAGTCCACTGAGAAAATGTCTCGCTTCCTATAGATGCCAAGCATTTTCTGTGATTTTTAAGAGTGGGTTGGGGGTATTTTTTTTGACTTATTACAGTGGAAATACTAGTAAACAAAATGGGACTTTAATAATTGTGGGCTTGATTTTTGAAGGTGCTTAGCATTGATGGTTCCATCTGGCATTAAGACAACCCGCAGTAGCACAGCACCTTTGAAAATCAAGTCCTTTAACACAGCATTTCCTTAAAGAGTAGATTTCAAAAAACCCACATGCAATGAACTTGTTCAACCAGCTTCTGTTCTTCAAAAAGGTTACAACTTTCTGGAAAGACTGTTAGTTTGAATGTGATATGTTGAAAGTATTAGTGCACACAAAGTGTTTATATGTATTAATACAGAAGATATACAGTAGATATTACTTTCTGACTATTACAGTTGTCATGATTTTATGTTGCATTTATCACAGATGTAGTGAATCACAAGACTAATCGTAAGCAAAAGCATGACAATGCGTTTTGTGTAACGCTCATGACCCAACTCTGATTTTTAACATTTTGTAATTTGTTTTAAAGTCCTCTTTGTTTAATGTCATGTTTCAGCACGACATTGTAATATCTTATGCAATTTAGAGGACTTGTATATTTTTGCAATAAACTGCATTTTTTTATTAGTTACGTGTATTCTGTACAGTCTAGAGTGAGGACAGCTGACAAATTAACCTTAATGCTTTAAAAGCAAAGGCAGAGGTCGTTGTCATGTTCTACCTAATCATACATAACCTATATTGTTTTCCTTCTCCCTTGTTTTATATTTATGCATTTTGTCTTCTATATCTATGCTTGTTACCTAGTTAATTTTTTTTACCTCTCACCTTTTTTATCTGTTGAATCTTTTACCTATTTCAAATCAGATGATCTCTGTGTATCTCTCTTCTTGCAGTCTGATCTTAGCTGTCAAAGACCAGATTCAACTACTGAAGTGACTGATGTCGAAAGCCATGCTAAACTATGCTTGTCCTTGAAAAATCCTTATTAGGAAGTACAAAAATATTTTTAATTTGAACGATTAGTATTCAAAAGCTTTGCACAAGTCTGGAAAGTATGTCATTGTTAAAGCTAATGTGTCCTGCTTTCAAAAACCTGTAGGTCATCATAAAATAATATCTCTTTAGCCATAACAGCATGGGATACCTTTTGAGACTGAGGAGAGAGAATATCTTCTTAATTAGGAGCACAGGGCTCATTGGTTACAAGGGTCTGTCTATGACTAGAAATGCCAGGCACAGTCTAATTTTAATACTGCTTACTGACCTATCTGTTGATGTACACGGAAAGCTAGTGCACGTAATGACGATTGGCAGTAGTTCTGCCAAAATCATACTACAAGAATGGTAGGAAGGCTGCTTGCACCCTGTTTCAAACACCTGAATTATAAAATCTTTCCTTCTTAGATAATGACTTTTCTAATGCCATATATTTGTGTATGTTGATGTAATTATTATCCTATGGTTAGTCATATGTTCTGACAATTTATATAATCATACCTGTATATGAAATTATGATAATATAAAATGAGAATATGTATAATTTATATCATACAGTATGATATAAATTATAAGTCAGGTTCCTAACAAATTACAGTCTGAGCAAAATTTACAAATGCCATTTTTTTTAAGCTGAAACCTGGTGTGAATAATTGCACAGATGATAACTTGCCTTTGTACTTTTGATTTATGGAAAAAAGAGAAGCCTGTTATACTAGAAGGAAATATCAGGTAACCAAAATCTACACTCTTGTCATTCTGTATGCTTAATCTCTAAAAGCTACCTATATTTTGCACTAGCTTGATGTGATTAAGGAAAACGCTACAAATTACTTGTATGGCAGTAAACTACAATCAAGGCCATAAATGCCAGTCACGATATTTTCAATATTGTTGATTATATTTAAAGTTTCCTTACAATAAATGACACTTTTATATATAAAAATCTATGTTTATTGATATTGTTGTGTTTTAATTCCATTATCACAAAGTTACAAGTGACCTGGTTATATTCATTTATTAAAACATTAATAATTCTTAACACTTTCATGTTGATTTTCATAAATTGTTATGTGGATGCTCTGTCTACTCAGAATAGATGACATGTTGGTGTGGTTACTTTGTATTTATCCATTTGCTTGTAGTTTATAGTTGGGAAAAAGCTGTGGAGTGACAAATTTAAGATAATTGGAGACTTTGGATTTTCTGAGTCCCAAAGTACAGCTTCATGTTGCATCAGTTTTATTGTGTTGCTCTTGGGTACTGGATGATTTCTGGAATTTTCTTCATAAGTCAGTTCAGGGGGGGTTAAACAATGGCAAGAAATTGTCACTTTGTAACTTTTGTCCAAATCATTATATCCTTTATCAGTCAGCACTTGGGATTTCTCCTAGGTCTGTTCATAAGTACACTTCAAACATGCCAGTCGGCGTGTCATAAATGTGATGAGTGTTCATCCTAAGAAGGAAATCATACCAAGTCACTGGTTTTTTAGTGGTTTCAAAAAAGGTAGATAATTCTGATAATTTTAAACAATACTGTGTCATGTTTACCTTATGAGACTGTCTGTGTCTGTACTTAGATTACCTGATGCCTCTGTTATTAAAGATTTTATCATCCTTGTTTGTAGTCAGGTCGCTAAAGGAATGGTACTTTGGCAATTACTTGGCACATACGTGTTGCTTTGTTTCTCTCCTCTCTCCCCAACCTCACCAGCAATTTGTAATTCTGCAGATGATTTAAATGAACTTGACAGATGGCTAAGTTCTAAAGAGGGAAGTTCTAAAGCTCAAGAAGTATCAGAGGGTTGTCATCAGCGGCGCTGAGTCTAGTTGGAGGCTGGTGACAAGTGGTGTCCCCCAGGGGTCAGTACTGGGCCCAGTCTTGTTTAACTTCTTCATCAACGACCTGGATGAAGAGTTAGAATGT